>Ga0116171_10001772_pt1 | contig 21147 bp, 19 predicted proteins | sample AD_JPNHW2_MetaG_FD_89798 | JGI IMG/M metagenome (GOLD analysis project Ga0116171, IMG submission 89798) | Active sludge microbial communities of municipal wastewater-treating anaerobic digesters from Japan - AD_JPNHW2_MetaG | ecosystem: Engineered > Bioreactor > Anaerobic > Digestate | place... | reverse complement strand
ATTTCTTTGTTGTCCATAACAGAATTATAGCAAATAAACCTATAATACGCAAATATTTGGTGACCCCACGGAGAATTGAACTCCGGTTACCAGGATGAGAACCTGATGTCCTAGCCACTAGACGATGGGGCCAAAGTTAAACTATTATACAAAAAACAACTAGCCACTAGCGTTGCCCGTCCGGAGCTCCAAAGGAGCGTAGGAGGACGATGGGGCCAAATGGATGTTGTACAATTAAGACAGATGAATTTTAACAAATATCGTTCTCAATTTCTTTTATTGTTCATCACCTTTCTCTCTTCTGCCTTAATCTGGCTGGCTTTTTACAAGAATCTTCCTCCAAAATTAGGTTTCCCCGAGACATCACTGGAAACGGTTTTTGCTAATTACGACGGTCCAAATTATATGGTTATTGCCAAATGTGCCTACAATAAGGACTGTATTGCCAAAAACTTTTCTCTACCTCTCCCTCTAGAATATTATCCTGCCCATCTTCCCGGTTTTCCCTTGTTAATCAAATATTTTACTCTCTATACCAATACTCCCAAGGCCATGCTTCTGGCCACCATCTTTGGATCTTTACTTTTTACCCTAACTTCCTATTATTTTTATAAACTATTTTTTAAAGAAAAAACTGCCTTTTGGCTCGCCCTCTTAAGCATCTTTTTCCCGGCCAGACTATTTGTATTACGTTTAGTGGGAGCCCCGGAGACCTGGTTTTTATCTTTTATTTTATTATCAATAATTTTTTATAAAAAGAAAAATTTTTGGCTCTCGGCCATCTTTGCCGCTCTTTCGCAATTATTAAAAAGTCCCGGTATTTTACTTTTTGGTGCTTATTTTGTTATTGCCTTTGTTGATTATTCAAAAACCAAAAAATTAAATCTTAACTATCTTGTTTATTTACTTGTTCCTTTCACTGCGTTAGCAATTTTTTACTCTTATTATCTTCAAACAGGGGATTTTCTGGCTTATTTTCATTCCGGCGATAATTTTCATTTAACTCCTTTTCCGTACCAAGTTTTTGTCAGTACCCGATCTTGGATAAATACCATTTGGCTCGAAGACGTTATTTATATTTTTGCCCTAGTCTTTTTTGCCTTAAAAAATCTTTGGAAAAAATTTAAATCAGATATCTTATTTATTTATCCTTTAGTATTTACTTTAGCTACGGTCTTAGTTGCTCATCGGGATATTAGCCGTTATCTCGCTCCCGTTTACCCCTTTGTCTTTCTTGCCTTTGGTAAAAAAATCGCTTCTTCAAAAACTCGCCGGCTTCTTTTCCTATTAATTCCGGCCGTAATTCTCTATGCCATCAATTTTATTGTTGGCAACACGGCTCCAATTACCACCTGGGCTCCTTATCTCTAGTTTTTCAAATATATCTTCCCGTTCTCTTCAAAAATAATATTTTGAAGGCTCATCATTCCGATTTTTATCCCGGTTTCTATCACCGATTTACCTAATTTTTTGCTTAATTCATCAACACTCAAAGATTCTATTTTAAGAAATTTTATTATTTCATTTTCCAAAGGATTAAGACTCTCAAAAAAATTTTCCTGAAGTATTTTGTGACTGCCGATTATTTCCTCAGTTGATAAAGTCATTTTCGCTAAATCATTTTTAATTAGATAATTTGTACCTTCGGCAATGCTATTGTTGATTTGGCCGGGGATAGCATAAACATTTTTCCCTTGTTCTCGGCCCATTCTGGCTGTAATTAGAGATCCCGATTTTATGCCCGCCTCGATGACTAAAACACCCAAACTGGAAAGACCAGCTACAATTCTGTTCCTTTGAGGAAAACTCCATAAAGTTGGCTGAAAATCTGGCTTATATTCTGAAATAACGAGGCCTCCCGCCCCCAGAATTTGGCTATATAAATTATCGTTTTCCAGCGGAGTTAAAATATCGAGACCGCCACCCAAAACAGCGACGGTCTTTCCTCCGAATTCCAAGCATTTTAAATGTGACTCAGTATCTACCCCGTACATAAAACCGGAAATAATACATATTTTATTGGCAATTAGTTCTGGCATAAACTTGGCGATTACTTCTTTTCCGTATCGGCTCATTCGCCGACTCCCGACCACTGCCAAACTTTTAGTAAAAATATTATTGTCCCAGCTTCCTCGGTAAAATAATTTATCCGGACAATTTTTTATTTCTTTAAGTTGCCTTGGAAAATCTATTTTCTTAATAATTTTTATTGGCCAATTCTTCCACTTATTCATATTTTTTATTTAGATTTTAAGCTTTAGAATTTAGACTTTTTTTATCCGATATTCTCGTAATGTCTAATCTCCTTACCTAAGATACACACGGCGTCTAGTCTAAATTTTTCAAAATATTTTATTCTTCTTTCTACTAGATAACTTTCAGCTACCCTTTTTACTTGCCAAATTTTATTTGAACTAATCATTTCTTCGGGGATTCCGAGGCGGTCATCGCTTTTATATTTTACTTCCACAAACACTAGCCAGTCCTCATCGCTCATAATTAAATCAATTTCCCCAATTTTATTTTCGAAATTTGCCTCGATAAACACATAGCCTTTTTTAATCAAATACTCCTTGGCAATATTCTCGCCATATCTTCCTTTATGATAATTTTCCTCTTTCGTTTTCATATGTTTTATCTGGTTTTAGATTTTAGGTTTTAGATTTTTTCTTTTTTACTCTCCCATCCTCACTCGGTACTGTAGTGCCTCCGCGATATGAATATCTTTAATGTTTTCCGAGGCTGCTAAATCGGCGATGGTGCGGCTTACTTTTATTAATCTAAAATAAGTTCGAGCCGATAGAGAAAATTTATTTACGGCCTGTTTTAAGAGTAAATTAGCGCTATCTTCCAGTTTTGCCCACTCTTTTAAATGCTTATTTTTCATATCGGAATTGCTATAGATTCCCTTGGTATTTTCAAATCTCTTTTTTTGAATTTCTCTGGCCTTAATTACCCTTTCCCTAATCACTTCTGACTTTTCAGCCGAGTTTGAATTGTTCCCAATCATCAGTTTATTGACATCTACCGAAGGCACATTTAAATGAATATCAATTCTGTCAAGAATTGGTCCGGAAAGTTTTTTTTGATAATTCATAATTTGGTGAATATTACATTTACATTCTTTTTTTTCATCTCCTAGGTAGCCACACGGGCAAGGATTTGCCGCCGCTACCAGCATAAATTGACAGGGAAAAGAGACTGAGCCCGAGGCCCTGGAAATACAAACGTAGCCGTCTTCAAGGGGTTGTCTGAGAGCTTCCAGACTCATTCTGGATACTTCTGGAAACTCATCGATAAACAGTACTCCCCGGTGGGATAGGGAAATTTCACCAGGCTTTGGGTTACTGCCACCGCCAATCAGACCTACCTGTGAAGTGGTGTGATGAGGCGACCTAAAGGGTCTATTTCTAATTAGTGAACCACCGGGAGGGATGTTTCCGGTTATAGAATAAATCTTTGTTACCTCAAGACTTTCTGCTTCCGATAGGGGAGGCAAAATGCCGGGAAGAGCTTTTGACAACATGGTTTTTCCTGAGCCCGGAGGACCGATTAAAAACACATTATGACCGCCCGCGGCAGCAATCTCCAGGGCCCTTTTGGCCGATTCCTGACCGAGTATTTCAGAAAAATCAAAGGGAACCAATGTTTCATCAATTAAATCCTTACTTTCAACATAATTTAAAGCTTTGATTAATTTTTCTCCCCTCAGATGTTTGATTAAACTCTTCAAATTATCAACTGGGTAAACTTCAATTCCTTCAACTACTACCGCTTCGTTGGCACATAGTCTCGGCACAAAAATTTTCCTTACTCCTTTTTCCTTCGCCAAAATTGCTAAAAGAAAAACTCCTCTAGAGTGGCGCAGGCTTCCATCCAGGGATAATTCTCCAAAAAAATAGGCTTTTTCTTTAGGTAAAATAATTTGCTCACTGGATGCCAGTATCCCTACAGCTATGGGTAAATCATAACAGGCGCCTTCCTTTGGCAGATCCGCCGGGGCCAGATTTACCGTAATTTTAGCCGTTGGGAATTCCATTTCTGAATTAACTATCGCTGTCTTCACCCTTTCTTTAGCTTCCTCTACTGCCTTACTGGCCAGCCCCACCACCGTAAAACCCGGAAATCCTTTTCCCGCCACATTAACCTCTGTCTCAATTTGAACTGCCTCAAGACCATAATTTGCCGCACTCCATATCTTTGTAAGCATTATTACTAAACTATAATGTAATTTATTATCAATATCTAGAGCCTCTTTATTAATTTCTTTTTTTCGTCTACACTCAAAAAGGACTTATTCTATGAATCTCGAATCATTATCAAGACCAGAAGCTTTAATTAAAGAACACCCCTGTCTCTATTTAATCAACACTCGGCTCTGGCTCAATCAGTTGACTAAAAAATATGATTCTTCCCTAACTATTGATAAAATTCCCGAAAAAGAATGGCAAACCTTATTTGACAAATACGATTATTTTTGGTTTATGGGGATTTACAAAGAGAGCGATGCCAGTCGTCAGCATGCCCAAAAATGGTCTTTTCAATCCCGCTACGCTCTGCCTGATTTGGATCCGGATAAAGACGTAACTGCTTCGCCCTTTGCCATCCCTGAGTACTGCCCTAACCCATTAATCGCAAAAAATTGGGAATCTTGGGATAAAATGGTCGATTTTCTTCATCAAAATAACAAAAAAGTAATTATTGACTTTGTCCCAAATCACCTGGCTCTTGACTGCGAACTGGCCAAAAATCATCCTGAATTTTTCATTCAAGGGAGCCGGCTACAGTTTGAATCAAATCCTGATTTTTACCATCAGATGGTGGCTAGTGATGGAAAAACTTATTACTTAGCTCATGGAAAGGACCCCAATTTTCCACCTTGGGCCGATACTCTCCAGTTAAATTATGGCGAGCCTGGACTTAATCGGGAAATGGCCTCAACCCTACAGGAACTAACCTCTCATTCTGATGGCCTTCGCTGTGATATGGCCATGCTCCTCGATCCTCCAACTTTTCTTCGTACCTGGGGTTGGACCTTAAGCGAAACGCAAAAAAAATATTTAAACGAACATTCTTTTTGGGCAGAAAATATTCCATTTATTAAAAATAATATAAAAAAAGATTTTAAATTTATTGGTGAAGTTTACTGGGATCAGGATTATTTATCCCAGTACTTCGACTATCTTTACGACGATCGCTTTTACAAAGATATAACTCGGTCTCCTCTTGATTTAAAAAACCATCTAGGTGAACTTCTAACTTCGAGAAGCAATAAAAATCCATGTCGGCAGGCTCTATACATCGAAAACCACGATGAAGACAGATCTGTTAAAAGTCTGGGTGAAAGAAGAGCCAGAGCTGCCGCTTTTTTAGCCGCCATCATTCCCGATACTATGTTTATAGTGAACCAGGGACAGGAGAATGGCTGGAAAATCCGTCCCCCTATGCAAATTAATCGTTTTCCAGTCGAAGTCGACAACCCTCAAATTCAAAAATTTTATCAAAAGCTTTTTAATATAATTAATTCACCCATATATAAATCTGGAACTGTACAAAATTGCCAAGTTAACCAAATTTCCGGAGACACTATTGCTCTCCGGCTTTTGTCAGCGGATGAGAAATCGACTGCTATTTTTTGCTTAAATATTGGTGATTCCTATAGTAAATGTACTATTCCCGAAATAAATAAAAATACTGAGATTGAAATTGAATCTCTAACTGAAGATAAGGAAATAATTCCTGATTCCAATCGTCAAAATGGAATTTATATTGGCCTAGAGCCAGGTGAGGTTCAGGTCATCTATTACCCAAACTTTACCCGAATCTTTGATAAAATATAAAGAGTGAAATTTAATTTATCAACTGATTTAAAACCAGCTGGCGATCAGCCCGAGGCTATCAGCAAATTAACTCAAAATATTAAAAAGGGAATTAATAAACAGGTGCTTTTAGGAGTTACCGGCTCAGGAAAAACTTTTACTGTTGCCAATGTAATTCAAAAAACTCAGTTACCAACTCTGATTATTTCTCACAACAAAACTTTAGCTGCCCAGCTCTATCAGGAATTTAAAGAGCTCTTTCCCCAAAATAAAGTTTCCTATTTTGTTTCTTATTATGATTATTACCAGCCCGAAGCTTATTTACCCGCTTCAGATACTTATATCGCCAAAGAGGTGGAAATTAATGATCTTATCGATAAATTAAGACTAGAAGCGACCTCCAATTTATTTTCCGGCAAAGATAATATTGTAATCGCTTCTGTTTCCTGTATCTATAATATTGGTGATCCTCGTGAATTTGGAGGCAAAACTTTAACCCTAAAAATAGGTGATTTATGGAGTCGGCGTCAGCTTTTCGAAGAGTTAGTTAAATTATTTTATATTCGCAGTGAAATGGAGTTTAAACGGGCTCAGTTTCGAGTTCGGGGCGAAAGCATTGAAATCTGGCCTTCTTATGCCGACTGGGTATTAATTCTAGAATTTGATCCCGAAGGGAAAATAGCCAAAATTACTGAACGCAATCCTTTTTCTGGCCACGAATTTGATTTACAAAGTTACCAGTTATTCCCCGCTAAACAATTTGTCGGAGCTAGTGGCTCTGATTTAAAAAATATTATTGCCAAAATAAAAAGTGACTGCGACCAGGAAGTAAAAGACTTTGAGAAAAAAGGTCAAATCTTAGAAGCCCGCCGCCTCCATCAGCGGGTTGATTATGATATGGAAATGCTTGAGGAACTCGGTTATGTCAATGGTATTGAAAATTATTCTATTTACTTTGAACCAAGTCGCCGCAGTGGTGATCCTCCGTATACTCTAATTGATTATTTTCACTATCTTTGGGGAGATAATTTTTTAACAATAATCGACGAGTCCCATGTCACCATCCCTCAAATTAACGCTATGTCAGGAGGGGATTATTCTCGAAAAAAAACCTTGGTTGATTTTGGTTTCCGCCTCAAAAGTGCCTACGACAATCGTCCCTTAAACTGGACGGAATTTTATCAGCGCGTTCCCAAAGTTCTTTATCTTTCGGCTACTCCCGCCTCCTTTGAAATTGATGATTCAAAAAATAATATTGTCGAGCAAATAATTCGTCCCACGGGACTTGTCGACCCCTCAATTCAAATTCGCCCGAGTATTAAGCAAATTCCCGACCTCATCGAAGAAATTAAAAATAGAGTCATTAAAAAAGAAAGAACTTTAGTTATTACCTTAACTAAAAAAATGTCAGAGGAACTGGCTACTTACTTATCTAATCCTCAAAAAACCGGCCTGCCCTTAAAAGTTGCTTATCTTCATTCCGATATTGAAACTTTAGAAAGAACCGAAATTCTCGACAAATTGAGAAATGGCGATTTCGATGTTCTCGTGGGGATAAATTTACTTCGTGAAGGTCTTGATCTACCTGAGGTCTCTCTGGTCGCTATTTTGGATGCCGGCAATCAGGGTTTTCTTCGTTCCCGTTCTTCCCTAATTCAAATCATGGGTCGGGCTTCACGCCATCTTGACGGGCAGGTAATTTTATATACTGATGTGGTTTCTGAGGCTATGAAGGAGGCAATTGAAGAGGTGAATCGCCGTCGTCAAATTCAATTAAAATATAATCAAGATCATCATATAATTCCCAAAAGTATCGTTAAAAATATTCGTCCCCGTCTCATCAACGCTAATGTCAAAAATGTCGTTATCACTCCGCTTTTAGAAATAGATCCCACTTCTCTGACTCCAAATCAACGCAAAGCCCATATTGCTAAGCTTAAAAAAGAAATGCGAACATATGCCATCGATTTGGATTTTGAATCCGCCATCCGCCTTCGGGACAAAATTAAAGAAATTGAAAATTACTAATTAAATTATAAAATAATATTTACCATGGAAATAACTTCATCAGGAACGTCTAAACCAGAAATAATGAATACACAGAAAAACGTATATCAAAGAGCTGAAGAATTATGGAAATCAAAATATAATAGTGAAAAGGCGGGCAAGGAAGGTCAAGGCTATAATTTTTTTATGTATAATGAAGCTATAGACAGATTTTTAGAAGAAGTTCCAGATGAAATAAAAACTAGATTTTGGGCTCACGGTGTAACAAGGGGAGATGGAATAGGTAATCTTGCGACAGTTATGAATATTATTGAAACTGGTCAAATTGCGGGATATTCAGGAATAATTGGAAACGGTGGGTTTGGAGCTTGGACAGGAGGTGACGCTCTTATTGTTTCAAAAATAGATCAATCGTTATTCAAAGAAGATAGTGAAGGAGAATATATTCGTCATGAAATAATTGGAAATCATGGACAAATAACTGTTATGTGTGAAGCAGATATTGGTGCTGTTATACTAAACAATAGACTTTATCCCCTAGTCGATGAACTTAAAACAATGTATCCGGATGTAAAAATAATAAGTGCGGATGAAATGAAAAGTTTTTTTGAAGAAGAAGTTCAAAATTCGTGACTAAATCCGTAAAATTGAAAATATTTAATTTTATTTCCTGATAATTTTTCCAGCTATTCTTCTTCTAATAAAGCTAACTATTTTTGACGGATGATCTAAACTTTTGTAAAAGGATTTTCATCGATAAAAATCAATTTATTCATATTCCCTATATTGCTATTAAAATACTATATTTATAAATATCAAATCTCAATTAACCCAATTACTCTTTTGACTGGTACGCCATTATAGGAGCAATTATTCAAAAAATTCATCCCTCGCTCACTATTTATATCAAAACTTCTCTCATGCGGATGTACTCTTGGGATTCTATGTTGAGGCAAATGACCATCAACCAATTGGGAATCATTGAAATATCGATCGCATTCGGGACAAAATATCCCCACCACTTCTCTTAGCTTTTCGTTGCCCGACATCAATTTAATTATAACATCATTTCATTCTTATCGCTCATATTAATTTCACACCCAAACAAAACCCGAATATTTGATACAATTACATTATCAGCCTAATAATTATTTTAGGTCCTGATATATCATTCACCGATACTGGTGATAATTTTTAGCGCTAAAATATGCAAAATAAAATCATTATCAAAGGAGCCCGCGAGAATAATCTCAAAAACGTCTCTTTTGAATTTCCCAAAAATAAATTCGTCGTTTTTACCGGTGTTTCTGGATCCGGTAAATCTTCCATGGCTTTTGATACTCTTTTTGCTGAAGGTCAGCGTCGCTACATGGAATCTTTATCATCCTACGCCCGTCAATTTTTAGGAAACATGAAACGTCCCGAGGTTGATATGATTGAAGGCTTATCTCCCTCAATTGCCATCAACCAAAAAGCTACTTCTCACAATCCTCGTTCCACTGTTGGGACTGTCACTGAAATTTATGATTATCTTCGCTTGCTTTTTGCTCGAATTGGTCACCCTCATTGTCCAAACTGTGGTCGGGAAGTTATGCCCCAAACCAGTAAACAAATTGTCACTCAAATAATTAATACCTTAAAACAGGAAGTATCCAGTACCCCATCTCGCTTCTTAATTCTTTCCCCTTTGGTTCGCAATAAGGCCGGAGATTTTAGAGGTTTAGTCGAAAATCTTCGCAAACAAGGTTTCAAGTGGCTTCGAATTGACAATAAAATTATTGATTTATATGCCGATTTTGGCATTGTTAAAAGCAATAAACATGATATTGACGCTGTTTGTGATCGCGTTTCTGTTTCCAAAGAATCACTAAAAAATACTGACAATCTTTATGGTCGTTTAATTGACGATGTGGAATTAGCTCTAAAATTAAGTAATGGTCAAGTAATAATATCCAGAATTGATGACCCTGGCTTTGATTTTCCTGAAAACCCAAAAGAATTTAAAGAGACTTTATATTCTGAAAATTTCGCCTGTCCAGTTTGTAATATTTCCTTACCTCCGATTGAACCCCATCTTTTTTCTTTTAATTCTCCTCAGGGTGCCTGTCCTGAATGTAAGGGTCTTGGCTCTAAATATCAAATCGATCGAACCAAATTTCCTGAGTGGAAAGCCAGAATGCTCGAGGCCCGTTATTTTAATGCCCCCTCCGAAGGTGTCCGCGAAGAACTCGAGCAGTATATGATCAAAGAGAGTTGCCCAAGATGTCATTCTTCCCGTCTCAATCCCGAGGCTCTTTCGGTCACCATTCTTGGTCAAAATATTTATCAAATTTGTCAGTTGTCAATCGAAAATTTATTTAAATGGATAAAAAATCTACCCGATAAATTAGATTCTTCTCAAGAAAAAGAAGTTTTAGACTCAATTCAATGGGAAATTTTCTCCCGTCTAGAATTTTTATTAGCTGTTGGTCTTGATTATTTATCATTAGAGAGAGAAGCCGGCACCTTATCTTCTGGGGAATCGCAACGAATTCGTCTGGCCTCTCAAATTGGTACTGGCTTAACTGGAGTATTATATATTTTGGACGAACCGACTATCGGTTTACACTCTCGGGACAATGACCGGCTTATTGCTACCTTACAAAAATTAAAAAATTTAGGCAACAGTGTTGTCGTCGTTGAGCACGATGCCGATGTGATTAAATCAGCTGATTATATCGTTGATTTTGGCCCTTATGCTGGCAAAAATGGTGGGAATATAGTTGCTCAAGGTTCGTTAGCGGATATAGAGCAAAGCAGCAATAGTATTACCGGACAATATTTATCAGGCAAATTAACCATTAAGTCTGTAGAGACGCATCATGAGGCGTCTTTACCTTTAATGAATAATCAAAAAATCAAAATTACCGGTGCCCGTCAGTGGAATTTAAAAAATATTAATGTCCAGTTTCCCTTAAATAAATTAATTTCTGTCACCGGTGTTTCCGGTTCCGGCAAATCAACTTTGGTTCACGACACTCTTTACGGAGGTGTCCGTAAAGCTACTCTCGGATCTTATTACGGCACTATTGGAGAATATGACAAAATAGAGGGCTGTGAAAATTTGTCAGATGTCCTCCTCGTTGATCAGTCTCCGATAGGTAGAACTCCTCGTTCAAATCCGGCGACTTATACTAAACTTTTTGATGATATTCGAAAACTTATGGCTGAGACCACAGAAGCCAAAATTCGAGGATTTAATGCTGGTCGTTTTTCTTTTAATACCAAGGGCGGCCGTTGCGAAGCCTGTGAAGGTCAAGGGCAAATAAAAATTGAAATGCAATTTTTACCCGATATTTACGTTACTTGCGAACAGTGTCATGGGACCCGCTTCAAAGATGAAACTCTCGAAGTCACCTATAAAAATAAAAATATTGCCGAAATTCTTAAAATGACTTTTGATGAAGCCGCTGATTTTTTTAAAAATATTAATAGCATTAGTCGTAAAATCAATACGATTCAGGAAGTTGGTCTGGGATATTTAGAGCTCGGCCAATCCAGCAATACTCTGTCGGGTGGAGAGTCTCAGCGTTTGAAAATAAGCCGAGAACTGGTCAAAAGATTTAACGGCAAAATTCTCTATATTTTAGATGAGCCAACTACTGGTCTCCATTTTTATGACGTGGAAAAGCTTATTAAAGTCTTGCGTCGTCTGGTTGAGATGGGCAACACTGTCGTGGTTATTGAGCATAATTTAGATGTTATTAAAAATAGCGATTGGATTATTGATCTTGGCCCAGAAGGCGGAGACAAAGGTGGGGAGGTTGTCGCTACTGGTACTCCCGCCGATATCGCCGAAGTTACCCGTTCCTACACCGGCCAATATTTAAAAAAAATTATTTAATATATAGAGACGTGATTAATCACGTCTCTATAAAAAAATATGATTGATCTTCAGAAACTTCCCACCACTCCCGGTTGTTATCTTTATCGAAATATTGATGGAGAGATTATTTATGTTGGTAAGGCCATCAATTTAAAAAAACGTGTTTCCCAATATTTTCAGCGAGATGATGCCCTTGGTCCAAAAACTAAAATTTTAGTTTCTCAAATTGCCAGTATCGAGACAAAAACAGTTACCTCCGAAATTGAGGCTTTAATTCTAGAATCGTCTCTCATTAAAAAATATCATCCCAAATATAATTCCCAGCTTAGGGACAATAAATCATATCTTTACATTTGTATTTCTAAATCAAAAATCCCTATAATTTTTACGGCTCATTCCAGTAATTTACCCCCAAATGCCGATATTTACGGCCCCTTTCCTGACGCCTCCTCAGTTAAGTCTCTTTTAAAAACCATTCGTCGCATCTTTCCCTATCGAAGTCAAGAAACTCATCCTAAAACAAAATGTTTATATTGCCACCTAGGTCTTTGTCCAGGGCCCAGTCCTGACCCCAAAAGATATCATCAAAATATTATAAAAATTAAAAAAATATTAAATGGACATTTTAAATCACTTTTTCTTTCTCTAAATAGGGAAATGAAAATTGCCTCCAAATCAGAGAATTATGAAAATGCTTTAATTTTAAAAAATCAAATTGATTCATTAAATTACATAGTTTCCGGTTGGCAATCTTTAAAAAATTTATACGCCGATATAAATTTACCAGAGGATAAACAAAGTCAAGCCATTGAAAGTTTGGAGACGACTCTGAAGCCATATTTAAATATTAAAAATATTAACCGGATTGAATGCTTTGATATTTCCCAGATGGGATTTAATTATTTTGTTGGCTCCATGGTTGTCTGGCAAAATGGTGAGATTGATAAAAATGAATATAAAAAATTTAAAATTAAAAACAAATTTAATAAAGTCATTGCGAGGAGCGATGCGACGTGGCAATCTAATGATCCTCTGATGATGAAAGAAGTTGTTTACCGTCGTCTCCGACACCCCGAGTGGGGGACTCCTGATTTAATTGTGGTTGATGGCGGAAAGCCACAGGTGTCTGCTGTTGACAACGTCATTGCGAGCAAAGCGAAGCAATCCATTCCCCTAATCGGCCTAGCTAAAAGAATTGAAACTATAGTTATTAAAAATGGGGATTCTTGGGTAGAAATGAACCTTCCGCCAAAATCTCTAGCCCTGCTTTTATTGATGAAACTTCGGGATGAAGCTCACCGTTTTGCCAATAAATATCGTCAGGAATTAATCCGCAAATCTCTCCCAACCTGATGTCATTTTTCTGATGTGCTCCTTGGCAAAGCTTGTAGTTACAATATCCAGCCAATTTTTAGAAACATTTATACTTTTTGTGGTTAATATTTCGACGACATCACCGCTATTTAATTTTTGATCAATTCGAACCATTTTATTATTTACTTTAGCCCCATGGCAATGGTCTCCGAGATCAGTATGAATTCGATAGGCAAAATCGAGAGCAGTTGATCCTTTTGGCAGCTGAATCGTGTCTCCTTTTGGGGTAAAGACATAAACATAGCGGCTAAGCACTTTTATCTTGTAATTATTAACACTGTTATCACTTTTTTGCCATTTAACTAGATCCTTAACCCAGTCTATTCCGAGACCGCTCTCGCTATTTTTCCCTAGTTTATAAGCAATGTGAGATGCCGGACCAAACTCATTAAATTCATGCATTTGTCTCGTTCTAATTTGAACTTCAACTGTTATCTTATTTTTCCAGTTCAACGTTGTTTGGATAGAACGATAGCCGTTTGATTTTGGGGTGGAAATATAATCATCAAATTCATCAGGTAAATATTTGTAACGAGCATGTAGAAGACCAAGAATTGTATAGCAGCTACTGACAGTATCAGTTAAGATGCGGATTCCCACCCTATCACTAATTTTATCCACTTTTTTTCTTTTAATTTTCAAATAAGTGCTGTACAGGCTTTTGATTCGGCTCTGAATTTCAAAATTATTAATATTATTAATTTTAAGCATTTCCTCAATTTCTGTTTTAACGAGAGTTACCGCCTTAATTTCGTCTTTTTCTTGTTTTTTTAATTCTTCGCTTAGCTTAGCAGCTTCCTTTGGATAGAGAATCCTAAAAGCAATATCATCGAGCCTTTTTTTGAAATAATGCAATCCCACATATTCGGCAATAGGGGCATAAATTCCCATTACTCTTTTGGCATATTCGATTTGTTTTTCCTTCGGAATACTGTCGATGGTCAAGCCATTATGAAGTTTATCGGCCAGTCGGATAATTAAAATTCGAACATCATCCACCGAAGAAAACAGAAATCTTCTAAAAATATCGACATTGGTGTTGTCAATATTTTTACCGGTGGTTTTATTTTGAACCTCACCTAGTCCCGAGACAAGCAAAGCCACCTCATCCCCAAATTTTTCATCAATTTCTTCAATTGTCGCTGAAGTTTTTTTTAGGCAGTCGTGGAGTAGAGCGGCAATTACCGCTTCTTGACCAATTTCCATCTGAGCTATTAATTTTGCCACCCAAACCGGATGTGAAATATAAGGCTCTCCCGACTCTCTAATTTGACCCTCGTGAGCTTTATAGGCAAAATCAAAAGCGATTTTTATTTTTTCGATTTCAATCTTATTCTTTTCAAGAATCCCTTTCAATTCTTCCCAATAATCATGATTAAGCTGATTTAAGGATAAATCTAAAATCATGTCGTTAGTTCTGCAAAAATTAATAGCCTATTCCAGTCGGTGCCAATCGGCCAGCAAGTTTGGAGGATGAGTAGTTCTTTATTTTCATCTCGGTAATTCAAAAATTCAACCTGATTTGGCTTGACCACCTTTTTATCATAAACCCGATATTTATATTCCTGGCCGTGATATTTTATAAAAATATCATCGTTAAGTTCAAGCTCTCCCAGCAAATAAAAAACAGGATTGCTCCTTACGTCTTCAATTTCTTGGATCGAAGAATGAGCAAAGAGATAGGCCATTTTTCCGATACCACTTCCGGGGCTATCACTATTTTTGCTATGAGCGATTAGATTTTGTTTCAGGACCTTTAGATACTCGGCCTGATCAAAAGGAGACACGTTTTCGATTACTTTAGAAAAAGCTAGTATTTTTGGAATTTGAATAAAAAATTCGTCAGATTGTTCTATTTCTATTTTTTGCTTGTCAATTGTTTCAACCTTAGTTTCTGTTTTGATGAACTTGTAGTCATAAAAAGCTTTTAAAAAGGGTGTATATAAATATCCTCCGTAAATTATGGCTCCTAAAAATAAAATATTTCCAAAATAAAAAATGACTCTTTTTGAGATTGGGGGATTTGAGTAAAGTAAACCATTAGATTTATTTACCCTAACCTTACGCTTTTTTGGAACTACCCTAAAAAAATTTAACACTTATATTTGACAATTTTTACCTTCTAGTTTACCATATCACCTGTGACAAAAAATTAACTTGTCACTCATTAATTCCCTCAGAATCATTACTGCTGAGGGCTTTTCGTTTAAAGCTATGACAAAGAATCAACTAACCAAGGAAGGTCACGCACAGTTAGTTTCTGAACTAGCCAGTTTAAAAGATCGGGCTGACCGTCTCATTACCGAAATTGAAGAAGTTGCTCAGCCGGATGAATCGGGAGAGGATTCTTTGGCTTCTCAATTAAAAGCTGAACTCGAAGTTGTAAACTCTAAAATTGCCTCGATTGAGTCTGTTTTGGAAAATTTTGAGATTATTTCCGGAAAAAATAATTCTAATACCGTTCAGGTTGGCTCAAAGGTTAAAATAAAAATATCGGGAAACTCTGAAAGAATTTTTTATGTTGTTGGTGAGCTAGAGGCAGATCCATTTTCCGGTAAAATATCTTCTCAGTCTCCTCTTGGTCTGGCCTTAATCGGGAAAAAAGTCAACGAGGAATTTAAGGTTGACGCTCCTGTCGGCAAACTAACCTACAAAATTGTTTCTATTGCTTGATAAAATAGGTCATGTCCGATCTAAGACAAATTCGTCTTGATAAGCTCGAAAAGTTAAAGTCGCTTGGTTTCGATGCCTATCCTCAACCAAATTTAAAGTCAAAAAATAACTGTCTCGAAGCTCAAAATATGCTTGGCCAAAATGTCGTTTTAGCCGGTCGCCTGATGAGTCTTCGTGGCCATGGTCAAATACTTTTTGGTGATTTAGTCGACAGAACAGGTAAAATTCAGCTATTTTTTCAAAGTGATATTTTAAAAGAGAAATTTGATTTAACTAAACTATTTGATATCGGCGATATAATTTCGGCCTCTGGCGAAATATTCAAAACTCAGGCCGGTGAAATTACCTTAAAGGTCTCTGGTTTTCAAATACTGGCAAAAAATATTCGGCCATTACCCGAAAAATGGCATGGTCTCACCGATATTGAAGAACGTTACCGTCAGCGTTATGTTGACCTCATCGTTAATCCCGAGTCTCGGGAGGTATTTTTAACTCGGAGTAAAATCCTGACCACTTTAAGAAAATTTTTAGATGACCATGGCTTTATTGAAGTCGAAACTCCTGTCCTTCAGCCGGTTTATGGCGGTGCTTCGGCCAAGCCCTTTGTCACTCGTCATCACGAACTTGAACAGGATATGTATCTGCGCATCAGCAACGAACTTTATTTAAAACGCCTAATTGTTGGTGGTTTTGAAAAAGTTTATGAGGTTGCCAGGGATTTTAGAAACGAAAGTGTTTCCCGTTTTCACAATCCCGAATTTACTCAAATTGAATTTTACTGGGCCTATGTTGATTATGAAGTTCTGATGGAGTTTACGCAGGAGCTTGTTAGACATATCATCAAAACAATTAAAGGAGATTTAAAAATTAAATTTCAAAATCAAGAATTAGATTTTTCCAAAGACATTGAAAAGCTAACTTTTCGTAATGCCATTTTCCAAAAAACTGGTATCGACATTGACACTATCAAAAATGAAACCGATTTTAAAAATTCATTAAAAGATAAAAATATTAAATTAGATTTAAAGGATTTAGTCGGTCTTGGCGCTTATTTTGATGCTCTTTACAAAGAATATGTTCGTCCATTTTTAATTGGTCCAGTTTTTATAACTGACTATCCCTCGGAAATGATTGCTCTGGCCAAGCGAAAAGCAGACGATCCCCGACGCATTGCTTCTTTTCAGCTTTTAGTCTGTGGCACGGAACTACTCAAGGCCTACAATGAATTAAATGACCCAAAGGATCAGCATGACCGCTGGCTCAGTGAAGAAGCCTTAGCTAAAAAAGGCAAAGCTGAAGCTGAACAGCTCGACACTGATTATATTCGTGCCCTCGAGTACGGCATGCCTCCCACCGCCGGCTGGGGTCTCGGTATTGATCGTCTGACTCAATTTATAACCGATTCTCCCACTATTAAGGACGTTATTCTCTTCCCCGCCATGCGAAAAGAGGAATAAAATATGGCTGTAAAATTTAATGTCTTATACTCAGAAGAAAAAGATATTTTGGCCTATTTAAATGCTCTCTGGAAATCACCATGGGTGAACTATGGTAAAAGTCACTATGAAATCGGTAAAAAGTATTTACCAATTGGACTATTAGATTCTCTAAAAAATGCTTCTTCAAAAAATGAGGCGGTTAAAATAATTAAAGATTATTGGAAAAATATTCGATCTTCATCATTTACAAATAATTCTGAATTACTTTCCAAATGGTTTAGTATTTTTTTAAATACCGAAGGAAGTGAAAAAATTATTAAACCTTTAGAAAATGTTTATCAGAAAAAATTTCCTTTTAAGCAAATCAATGTATATCTCACTTCATTTTTTTCTTGTCCGTATAATTACGAAGAAAATTGGTTTATGGTTGGTCGAAACAGTAGTTTACTCTGGTTATTAAGTACTTCTATTCACGAGCTTAATCATTTTATGTTTTATTACTATTATGATCAAAATTTAGAAAAACAAGGATTTTCCGAAAGTCAAAGAGAACATCTAAAAGAAGCTTTAGCTATCTTAACAAGCGATAATTCAAAAGAAAATCAAGATAAGCCTCAAGTTCTACCAATTCAGAATTTTATTAAAGAGAACAAAGATAAATCGATAGATAAAATTATTGAACTGATTATAAAAAATAAATTATTAGACAATATCAAATGACCGAAATCAGATCCCGAGTCAATGTTTTAGTTGTCAACAAAAATAAATTTGTTTTAGTGTTTCGTCACAAAAATAATGAAGATTATTATGCTATTCCTGGTGGTGGCATTGAAGAGGGAGAAACATCGGAGGAAGCGGCTATTCGGGAAGTTGACGAGGAACTAGGTTTGCATCTAAATAAAATAACATTAATTTCAGAAGTAAAAACGGACACTCGACATGATTTCAATTTTCTCAGTGAAACAGATGACACCAAAATTAACGTTACTGGCCCAGAATTAAAACATTTAAATATGGCTGAAGATCTGTTCAAGCCCGAGTGGCACACTAGAGATTCTTATCGTCGTGATATTAAGATTTATCCCGAATCTGGAAGAGAAATGTTTAAAAAATTTATTAGTGATATTAAATAAGTGAGCAATAATCAATATTATCTTATTCGTCATGGTCAAGACCGCGATAATTTTGAAGGAATTTTAAATGGACACCGTAATCAGTCCTTGACCAAAACTGGTATTAATCAAGCTATAGAATTAGCAAATAAAATTAAGGAAAAAAATATTTCCATTGATGTCGTTTTATCATCATCATTAAAAAGAGCCTACGAAACAGCTAAAACTGTTTCAAATATAAATGATTTTCCCAAAGCGCAAATTGAAAATTTATTAATAGAAAGAGATTTTGGTATTATGACCGGTAAAAAAATTACTGATATTGCCAAACTTTGTTCTCCAAACATTATTATAGCCGACAAAATTACCTATTTTTTGGATCCTGATGGTGCCGAAACTTTTCCTGATTTAATGTCACGAGCCGGTAAACTATTAGATAAATTAAACACAGCTTATCAAAATAAAAATATTTTATTAGTCACCCATGGTGATTTTGGAAAAATGTTTTTTGCTTTTTATTATCATTTGGACTGGAAAGAAGTATTAACCTCATTTCATTTTGGTAATTCAGAGATGTTGATTTTATCTCCAAAATATTCCCCAAAGAATGCGAAATTAATCAGTATTAATCAATATAATGCCTAAAATCATGAACAGGCAAAAGTATTATGAAGCGGTAAAAGCAAATTTAGAAACTAACATTTTTTATCATTCCCTGGCTCTGGAAGCTTGTCTGGGCGGTATTTACGATTATCTCAAGTTAAATAATCAATTAGGAGCAGAGGAGCCGAGTCGGGATGAATGGACTTTAGCCGGTCTGGTCCACGACATTGATTATGCCGGGGAGGCCAAAGAAACTCATCCGGCAAAAACTCAGGAAGTACTGGCAAAGTTTAGTCTAGAAATTTCTCCGGTTGTTGATCGTATCGTCAAAGATCACTGTGCTTCAACCGGTTTACCCGCCAATAAAGCGGGGTGGGCTATTCGCTGTGCTGATTCATTGACCGGTCTTATTGTCGCCGTAGCTCTGGTTTACCCCAGTAAAAAATTGTTAGATGTTAAAGTTTCTTCTGTTTTAAAAAGGTTTTTAAAAGAACCCCGCTTTGCCGCTGGTACCCGCCGCGATGAAGTAATTTTGTGTCAAGATGCAGATAAATTAGCTATTCCCCTTGAGAAATTTATTGAAATTTGCCTCATTTCAATGCAGGGGATTTCTGATCAAATCGACCTCTAATTTTATTTAAAAAAATTTCTATTCCCCTCCTTGTCAAAGGAGGGGTTAGGGGTAGATTGATGCGGAAAATAGCCTCAGAAATTAAATTATAAGATTTCTTTTTTAGACTTTAGGCTTTAGACTTTGTTCTTAATTATATCCTATCTTATGGTAATAATTTATATAATTAGAGACACACTGAGTGCGTAAGATATATTTAGATACAAATTGTTACGGAAAAACTTGCGGAGAAAAGTGCCTCTAATTGTGCTAAAATAAGCCCATCTCATGATCGATATAAATCTCTTAAGACAACAACCGGATCTCGTAAAAAAGGCCTTAATAAATCGTCAAAAAGACGTTTCTATTTTAGAAAAAATCTTAGATCAGGACAAAAGATATCGTGAACTGCTAGGTGAAGTCGAAAAAATTAGAGCGGCGCAAAATCAAATTTCCAAGTCTTTTAGTGGTAAACCCAGTGACGAGCAAATATCTACCGGAAAAGAATTAAAGACTCAATTAAAAGATCTTGAGGAAAAATTAAACATTGTAGAAACCGATTTAAATATTCTTCTCGAAGAAGTTCCTAATCTTCCCGCTGATGATGTTCCTGTCGGCAAAGATGATTCCGAAAATGTAGTTTGGAAAACAGTCGGTGAAAAACCCGTTTTTGATTTTACTCCAAAGCACCATCTTGATTTAGGTGAGGCTCTTGATATTCTCGATGTCAAAAAGGCGGCTGAAGTATCCGGTTCTCGGTTTGGTTATTTTAAAGGCCAGGGAGCAGTGCTTGAAATGTCTTTGATGTTTTATGCTTTCAAAAAATTGACCGCTATGGGTTTTATTGGCATGATTCCGCCGGCGATGATTAAATCCAAAACCGAATGGCAGTGCGGTTACGCCAGCAATAAAAATCTTTTTGGCGCCTATTATTCTATTCCCGAAGATGACCTGATTTTTATCAGTTCCTCTGAGCATGCCGTTGTCCCTTATCACCAAAATGAAATTTTAAACCTTAACGTTTTACCTCTTAGATACGTCAATTATTCACCCTGTTTTCGTCGCGAGGCGGGGACTTACGGCAAAGATATGAAGGGAATGCTCCGGGTTCATTTTTTCAATAAAGTGGAAATGAATGTATTTACTTTACCCGATCTTAAAGTTTCTGACGCTATGTGTCTCGAAATGCTCTCCATTGAGGAAGAAATATTAAAAGATTTAGGTCTTTCTTATCAGGTAATGCGCAATTGTACGGGTGATTTACCCCAGCCAAACCGTCGGATGTATGATCTCAATACTTGGTTTCCCGGTCTTGATGAATACAAAGAAACCGGTTCCTGTAGCAACTGTACTGATTATCAGGCCCGTCGCCTCAACACCAAAGTCAAAATCGACGGCCAAAATTCTTTTGTCCACATCCTTAATTCCACTGTCGTCACCGACCGGGTTCTTCTCGCTATTTTGGAGAACTTCCAGACCAAAGACGGCAGTATAAATATCCCTGAGGTACTTTGGCCCTTTACCGGGTTCAAAGTTATCTCCCCTAAATCGTAGAGGAGCCACCCTTACCCGCCGGAGTTCAATCTAAAATTGAACAAAGGCGGGCCAGGCTTTTTTGACATTAATTAAGCTATAATATCTCCAT
>Ga0116171_10001771_pt1 | contig 21153 bp, 18 predicted proteins | sample AD_JPNHW2_MetaG_FD_89798 | JGI IMG/M metagenome (GOLD analysis project Ga0116171, IMG submission 89798) | Active sludge microbial communities of municipal wastewater-treating anaerobic digesters from Japan - AD_JPNHW2_MetaG | ecosystem: Engineered > Bioreactor > Anaerobic > Digestate | place... | reverse complement strand
TATGGCATCGCTGACCGTGAAGGCGCTGTTGTTATGCAGATATCTGAAGGCAGCCCCGCGGCAAAAGGCGGTTTCAAGGTCATGGATATTATTCGCAAGATCGATGGAAAGGTAATGAAGAATACCAATGATGTGCAAAAATTCATTTTGGCCCAGGAAGTAAAAAAAACGGTAGTGATCGAAGTACTTCGCAATGGCAAGATCGTCGATCTTAAGGTCAATCTTGAGCAAATGCCCGACTCATTTGGCCTTAGTTCTAAAGAGGCCAGACTGTTGCCAAAAGCCAAGGCTGAAGAAGATGGCCTGGCAGGCAGTCTTGGCCTGAGCGTACAAAAATTGACTCCAGAACTGGCACGAAGCATGGGCCTTGAAACTAAGGAGGGCCTGGTTGTTTCAGGTGTAAAAAGCGGTTCTTCGGCAGATAAGGCAGGCCTGAATACCGGCGACGTCATTGTGCAGGTTAATGGGCAGGATGTCACCGATGCAGGTGCTCTTGAACTTGCAATCAAAGAAGGTGAAGCCAAAAAGAGTTCAGTGATTCTCATCAATCGGGCTGGTACGCCAATGTTTCTGGTAGTAAATCACGCTGAAAATTGAATTGAACTTCTGCCAGCATCTTTGCCGGCAGAAGATTGTTAATGCATCCGCTTGGCGCCTTTTTAAGGCACCAAGCGGTTTTTTTGTGCCATGGGTTCGTTAATAAACATGCCTGTTTTGCCGATAGGGTTTTCAACGTATACCCTGGGAGTTACACAAAAAATGTTCAAAGAATTAACAATCGCTGTTGCTCTGACCGTCATTTTTTCTATTGGTGTCGGTGTTCTGTTTATCAGAACCCTCATTGAGATGGTCGAATTGTTTTTTAACGGCGAAGTTGACAAGAAGGAAGCTGCATCAGCCAGGGGCAGAAACAACGGCAGTTAATTTTTAAGGGTGCCGTGTATTGAGCAGTGAAACAGGCGTCTGCCATCTTTATAGATGATTGAATATCGGCCACCGCGTGGACAGACCGGGATTTCCTGGAGTGCACCCAGTTTTATCAGGGCGTCCGGGTCGAATTTGGTCATGCGGGTGGTATGCTTGCGGTCGTAAAAAAGCACAGCAAGAATCAACGAACGCATGCGGGCGAAGCACTTCAGGCGAAAATCCTTTTCGTAATCCTCAACCTTTTTAAGAGTTTCGGTGAAATCGGTCTTGGCCCGGTTGTAATTCTTGAAGAGGTCTCTGTCTTTGCGGGTGTTGATCCGCGTTGTATCCATTTCGCTGATTTTCTTTATCAGGTCGAGATAAGAAGCCTGAAATTGCTGATGCTTTTTCTGAAACTCGAGGCGTTCGAGCAGATTCTTTTTTTCGTCAGAGCCGTCGTCAACAGAGCGCCCGGTAACAGGGGGTAACTTCGGTCGGCCAATGATCTCGGGTTCGGGGGGCGACTGACTGAAAATCATGGTTGCAGCGTAAGCAAGAACGGCCAGGGCAAGTAAAACTATCCCTAGCCAATGTAAAGGCAGAGCCGAAAAAAATTCTTTGCTTTTCACGTTTGAAGTTCATATCATAATATCTTTGAAAGTAGCTGTCAATTTAATGGTGAGCAGGAACAAGGTACAAGCAAAAAGAAATTTGTCGAGTTATTTGTGCCTGTGCTATAATCGCGACGCAATTAGCTCAGTTGGGAGAAAGAAAAATGTCAGACGAATCAAAAAAAACCGTCTTCAGAAAAGTTGTTGTTACCGAGGAAATGAAAAAGAAATTTCTCGTGGGTAACACTCCGCCATTTCTCGGCAAGCCTTTTGAGCTTAATTCTAATGAAGTTTTTACCATCGGCCGGGAAGACGGCAGAACCCTGCAGTTGCCCAGCGAGATGGTTTCACGGCTCCACGCAAGCATTGAATTGAAAGACGGCAAGTGTGTTCTGACCGACAACGACAGTTCGAACGGCACTTTTCTCAATAGCGAGCAGATTCCGGCCAATGCCGGCCATATTTTGAACCATCGCGACATCGTTAAGTTCGATACTTTTGAGTTTATTTTTATTGATACTGCGGTCGGTGATCTCTGGCAGACCCTGAAGCCTCTATCTCGTGAAGGCTCTCAGATTGTGTCTTTTTACAGCCCCAAGGGCGGCACCGGTATCAGCACAATCGTCGTTAACCTGGCACGCACTCTGTGTGAGAAGGGTGAGAAGAAGGTCGCAGTCGTTGATCTTGATTTAAGATTCGGCGATATACTGACTTATCTGGTGGGCAAACCTGGGGCAACGATCAGTGAATTGATTCGCGAGCAGGAGATTACTCCTGACAATATCCAGAATTTTATGCACAAGGGGCCGGGTTTTGACTATCTGGTTGCCCCCAAAAAGACAGAGCTGGCTGAGCTGGTTACTGCTCAGCATATTAAAACGATTCTCTGGAGCCTCGAAGCGAAGTATGATTACGTTCTGGTCGATCTCAAAACCGATATCGACGACGTAACCATCACCGCCTGGGAAGCCTCCAACCTGATTTATCTCGTGGCCATGCCTGAAATAGGTCATCTTCTTGCCGCCAGAAAAGTCATTGAAATCATGAACACTTTTAAATTTCCAGAAACCAAGTTCAAGGTTATTATGAACAAAGTTGGTCGCGAAGGCACTGTCAGCGCCGAAGAAGCCAAATCCTTTCTCAAAAAAGATGTTTTTGCCTTGCCCTATTGCCCTGATGACGCGGTCCTGACCTCGAACGGCGGTAAATTGCTGGTCTCTGAAAAACCCGGTTCAAACCTTACTCAGGCGATTAACAATCTGAGCCGCAACATTGCCGGCGAACAGTCAGAAGCAGTATCAGGCGGAATATTCTCAAAACTCAAATCAATTCTCGGCTTTTAAGGGTTGAATTGCGTGGCTGATTATTCACAAAAAAAGGCCGGCAATTATACCATCATCAGAAAACTTGGTGATGGTGGCTTTGCAACGGTCTACCTGGCGCAGCACACTGTCCTCGAAAAAAAGGCTGCGGTAAAATTCCTCTTAGAAGACTGGATCGACGACTCTGACGTTGTGGCACGGTTCTTTGACGAAGCCAGAACCATGGAACGTCTGCACGATCACCCCAGTATCGTTAAGATCATCGATATTGCTACGGTCGAAAAGTGCCGCGAAGAAGGCCTGCCTCCATATTTTATCATGGAATACATCGAAGGCCGGTCTCTTGAAGACATGATCAAGAGCAGCGAGGGTTTTAGCCTCGAAGATATCGTCAAGGTAATGGTCTGCGCTCTTTCGGCCCTGCAGCATTGCCATGATCAGGGCGTTGTGCATCGCGATATCAAGCCGAGTAATTTTATGATTACCACCACGGGTGATGTTAAGCTGACAGATTTTGGTATTGCCAAGGCCTGCAAAAACACCAGCAAGACAGGTGAAGGCTTGACTCTTGGCTCTACAGATTATATGTCTCCAGAGCAGGCCCTTGGCAAAAGAGATCTTGATTACCGTTCAGATATTTACTCGCTTGGCGTAACCCTCTATCAGCTTGTTTGCGACCGATTGCCTTTTGTCGGCGATAGCCCAAATGCCATTGCTCTCAAGCATATTCAAGAAAAGCCTGTGTCGCCCATCGAACTCAACGATGCTGTTCCAAAACGTCTGAATGATATTATTCTCAAAGCTATGCAGAAGGAAAAGGAACATCGCTTTCAGTCATGTGACGAAATGTTGCAGGAACTGGTTAAGCTCAATGAGGGGGCGGCTGACGAGCCTCTTGATTCGTCCGGTTCACTTGACCTCACGAATGTGAAGCCAGACAAAGAAGATGATGCCTTTGCAGAAAACTACGAGCAGGACGACGGCACCCATGCCACCACCCGGAAATTCGCCCCCAAACCGCCCGCTGAATTGATTAACATCATCAGGATTGTTCTGATCGTGGCGGGCTTCACCATTCTGTTTCTTCTGGTCTTCAAAGGTTACTCATATTTTACTCAGGCCCGCCTGACGCTGATTTCAGTACCCGACGGTGCCAGCGTCAGTTTGAACAAAAACATTATTGGCAGCAGCCCGGTAGAAATCGTCATGCCGCCCATGGGTTATCTTATCAGTTTTTCTTTGCCCGGCTACGCCACCTCAACTCTCTATTTTGATGTGCAGGCCAGGCAGCACCTGAATTTGCGGCAGCGACTTCTTTCGGTTGAAGTTCCGGGCCTTCAGGCACTTCAAGCCATGACTGATGATCTTTCCGGCATGATTCGCCGGTTACCTGACGCCCCCCCGAAAACCAAAAAAGAAAATTCGGCCTTTGAGCAACAGCAGGCCGCTATCGAAAAAGCCTGGGAGGCCCTCTTCCAGAAGCTTGTTGAGAATTCTGATTATCATGAATATCACCAGCTGTTTATTGATTTCTGCTTCAGGCATGCTGATCTGACCAGGGCCAGCGCTTTTTATGCCCGCCTGATGCAGAGTAATCCATCTGCGACCGTTTTCACTTATGCCGGGTTGCTGCAGATGCGGCGCAAAGACAGCAAAGAAGCTTTGCGCCTGTTTATGGATGCCTGGACCAAAGATCCGAATAATCGCCTGCTGCTAAACAGTCTCGGGGATTATTTTATCGAAGACAAAAAAATAGATAAAGCCAGACAATACTATGAAATGTCTTTGTTTCTTTACCCAGACCAGGAAGACATTAAAAAAAGGCTCGACGAATTGAAGAATTGACCGGGAGGAATTGTGCGTTATTCAGCATTTGGTAAAACGCATGTCGGAAAAGTGCGCGATCACAACGAAGACGCCTTTTACGTTTCCGAAAACAAAGGCTTCTTTATCGTTTCTGACGGCATGGGAGGCCTTGCTTCTGGTGAGGTAGCTTCTCAGATCACCAGAGACACAATTACCGAGAACCTGAATCGGGAAGCCAACCCGGCTGAACCTTTCGAAAAGACGCTGCGCGATGCTTTTAATCTGGCAAACCGCAATGTTCGCAAAATGCTTGAAGAGCGCCCCACGTCGAAAGGTATGGGTTGCACCTGTGTGGTTATGGCTTTTCAGGAAAACGATTTCTACATTGCTTACGTTGGCGACAGTCGTATCTACCTTTATCGGAACAATCTACTCAAGCAGATTTCCCGCGATCACTCCTATGTTGAAGAACTGTTTCTAAGAGGTCTCATTACCGCCGAAGAAAAAAAGGATCACCCTTATAAAAGCTCGATCACCCGGTATGTGGGGTTGGCAGATACCATCGAAGTTGATATTACCTCAGGGCCGGTTGCCAACAACGATATTTTTATTCTTTGTTCAGATGGCTTAACCGGTGAAGTTAGCGATGAATCGATTGCTGAAACCCTTCACGCCTCAGAAACCCCTGAAGTCGCAGTTGAAAAACTCGTTCAACAGGCCCTTGACAACGGCGGCGGCGACAACATTTCTATCATCGCCGTCAAAGTTGAAAAGAAAAAACCCGGGTTTTTCAGGAAACTGTTCAGCTGGTAAGCCTTAGCCAGGCATCAGATGCCAAAAACTTCTTTCAGCAGCGAGAACATGTTCCAGGTTCCCTTTTCGATCTCTTCGCCAGTCAGGCTGGCGCATAGTTTGCGTATTGCCATCAGAATTGCGGTGCCATCGCTGCTTTTTGAGAGAACCAGTGGTATGCCCTGATTGACAGACGGAACGACGATGTTGCCTTCGCTTGGTATAAAATGGCTGATCGCGTAACGCAATGATTTTTCTACTTTAGCTGGCTCAAGACCCATAGATTTAAAGGCCCGGTTCAGAATAACCTTTATCTTGTCACGTGGTATTTTTGACCTGATTAGCAGATCTAGTAGAAGCTTGGTATTTTTTATAAAGGTTAATTCCATGGTCATCACCAGCATTATCAGGCTGCTGGCATCAAAAATACGAAGTTCCATGCTGGTCAACTGGTTATGGGTGTCGATGATTATAAAATCATAATGGGGCTTGAGTGTTTCGATGATGTGTTCAACAAAATCTGGCGATATGGTCTCGGCAAGTTCTGGCAACGGCGGCGGCAGCAGTACTTTAAGCCCTGATGAATGCTGGGTCAGCTGCTTTTCAATCTCTGCCAGCTTCAGGGGGCCTTTTTCGTCGAGGAGCTTTTGTATGTGCTTTTCAGCCGAAAGGCCGAGCAGAATCCCTTGATCGCCAAAAGCCAGGTTCAGGTCGAGCAGCACCACTTTCTTTTTCCAGAAGCGGGCCAGCATGGTGGCAACGTTCGAAGAAATGACCGATTTCCCGGCTCCGCCTTTAACGTTGAAAAAAGTTACTACTCTTGCTTCCTGGGTTCTTGATTCGCCTTCTTCAAGTAACTGAAAGGCACGCCGTGAATATAGATCGCGGGTTTCTTTGGCAAAGCCTGGGTAGAGGCCAATTAGACGCAGCACAGCTTCTTTGGGAATAAACATCAGGTGAAATTCCTGATAGCCGATCAAGGTTGTCAGGGCAGGAGTGCCGTTGAGAATCTCGACTTCACCGTAAGCGTCACCCGGGTCAAGGTTAAAAAGGGTGACTTTTTTTTCACCGTATGATTTTATGACTGATAACTGACCTTCAACCACCAGAATCAGCTCATCCAACGCTTCCTTTTCATTGACAACGCGGGTTCCGGAGGTGTATTTCTGAAAGCGGCAGATCCTTTTCAGTTTTTCGTGTTCCCGGGTTGGAAGAGTGCTGAGAAACGAAAAGTTTTTTAAGTCTATCATTTTTTGTTCCCCGAATGTCTGTGTTAGCTGACTTTAATCCGACAAAATAATATCCGCAAAATAGTCTTTTTGCAAGATTTGTAAACTTTCCAGGCTTTTTGAGGTAAAATATAAATACTCAATCAGGGGGAATGGATATGCAACCGATGAAAAACATTGTAATTGCCGGTCTGGCAGTCGGCCTGGCCTTCACCTGGCCACTCGAGGCCTCTACGCCTTTTTCCGAAAATTCTGTTAATCTGCAGACCACCGCAAACTCAGAAGCCAACCCCTCTGCCAAAGCTGCGACCGACAAAGTTGCCGGCGTTTCGGCCACTGTTGCTCTGGCTGAGGTTCTGAATGTGCGATCTGCCCCATGGGGCGACATTCTCGGCACAATCAAAAAGGGAGACAAGGTCAGCATTATTGGTTCAAATGGCGATTGGTACAAAATCTCCTACAACGGCAAAATGGGTTATATTCATTCTTCTTATATTCTGAAAGAAGGCGAAAAAGCCAAGCCCTTCCCGGGCAGCGGCTATGTCAACACCGAGGCTCTCAATGTTCGAAGGGTTCCGAGCGGTGATATTCTCGCCCAGCTCAAGAAAGGTGACAAAATCAACATTCTCGGCGTTGCCGGCGACTGGTATAAAATCAGCTGGAACGGCAACGAAGCTTTTGTTGCTAAACGCTATATCGATTCCACCAAGCCCTCAACCCCTAAGCCTGCTGACCCCAATAACTTTACCGGTTACGTAACTGCCAGCGCCCTCAATGTGCGCTCAGGGCCGTGGGGCAAGATTGTGGCCACTATTCCTAATGGTATCGCCGTCAAGGTTGTCGGCAAAGAAGGTGACTGGTACAAGATCGATTATAATGGCCAGACCAGATACGTTCATGCCAGCTATATCTCTAAAACCCGGGGTGATTCTTCTTCTTCCGGTAATACAGGTACTCCCGTTACCACTGGTAATCTGCAGAAACGCATCGTGACTGCTGCCAAAGCCCTTGTAGGCAGCACTGCCTTCCGGACTGCTGACGTATCCGGCGGCCGCCTTGCCTGCGCCAAGGTTGTTTCCACTGCCCTTAAAAATGCTGGTGCCATTACTTCAGTTCACCTCAATGTGCGTTCTGTCGTTTCTGATCTTAAATCGCGAGGCTGGAAGGAAGTCAGTGTGCCGCCATTCGCTGAAGGCGACGTAATCACCTGGAAAACCTACGATTATACCGGCGACGGTATCAAAGACCCCGACACCCACGTTGGTATCATCGTTAAAGAAGGAAACAGTTATAAAGCCATGAATAATTCATCTTCTTTGCGCACTCCAAGAATAACCGATCCTTATGCTATTGGCCCGGTAACCAGAGTTCTCAGAAAGGTCTGATGAAATGAATCGCCGAGTAATTCTCGCACTGATCGCAGTGTTCCTGATGAGTATTGCCGCTCAAGCACAGTCACAGTCACAGTCACAGTCACAGTCACAGTCACAGTTACAGTTACAGTCACAGTCACAGGCCTGGAAAATTGCCTATGGAACTGATAAGGGTAAAGTAGCGGTCTATAACAGCAAGACTGACCCAAAATTCGCCGAAGACGCCCCTTATGGGCCAATGGCGTTCAGGGTTTTTGATGAAAATCTCTGGCTTCTTGATTCGATCGGTGGCCATATTTATGGCTTTGACCGCCAGAATTCCCTTAAAACTGAAGTCAAAATTCCTGATCTTGAGGGGTTCAGGCTTCTTGAAGACTTTGCCTTGGTGACCGGCACCTCAGGCAAGCCTGAGACGGCTTGGGTTGCTGATGCCGCCGGTTGCTTTATCCGCAAGCTTTCGCTTGCCGATGGTCGTGAGCTGCTGCGCATCGGCGGTCGTGGCACCGAACCTGGAAAGTTCCTTCAGATCAACCAGCTTGAGGTTGATGCGGGTGGCCGACTCTATGTTGGTGACTATGGCCGCACGGTTATTTCGGTGTTCACGGCCTATGGGGAACTGGTCCGCGAAATACCCTGGCAGAGAAGCGGTTTTGCTCTTGATAAAAAGGGTAGACTGCATCTGCTTGCCTACCGTGATAATGCCGGCTATTTTCATCGAATCTATTCAGCAAGAGGCCAGCTGCAGAAAAGCATTCACATCGGTCTTGCTGACCTTCAGAACCCAAGAGTCTGGAATGCTGATTCCGAAGATGCACTGGTTGTGTCATTTGTTCCCACCGGTGGTTTTAAAGGCTCGCTGCAACTGCTTGAGATCAGCAGCAGCGCCCGGGTAACCAGAAAACTTTATTTTGCCCCCCCCGGTTCAATGAATCGTTTTATTGCCAGCGCCAATCAAAAAATATTCCTTGCTGAAGCAGATTTCTTCTCGGCCCCCGAGGGTGAATTTGCTGTGAAAACGATTGAATGGGATGTGAAAAAATGATGAGAAATTGCAGGTTTCTGGTTCTGTTAACGGTTTTGCTTCTCTCGTCAGCTATGGCAGGCGCTCAGAGTGATGTTACCCGCGAGCCTCTGTTCAAAATTTCTGAAGATCTGGTTGCCGGCCTTATTGGCATGCGCAGTGCCGAAGGCAAGGTTTTTATCGCAAACAGTTCCGGAAAATTCGTGCGTTTTGACCTGGAAACGGGTGAAGCCGTAACCGGCAAAACCGGTTCCGAAAAGATTCTTGATTTTGATGTGGTTCTCGGCCAACTGGTTTATCTGACCGAAGAAGGGCGGCTTGGTGGGCATCTTTTGCCGTCATGGCCGACTCACACCTGGGATGCCTGCCGTATTGAAGCCTGTGATGAAGGTTTGGTTCTGGCAGGTGGTGAAAAAGCGTTTTTTCTGACCAAAACAGCCACCAGTGCTGTTGAAATCGATAATATCGAATTTGCCCTGCCGATTCCGAATGGCTTTTTCTGGACGATGCAGCTCAAGGCTGGCGGTATCTGGGGTGCCGACCTTTATGATTGCCTGGGTAATCTGATGAGTGAAGTTTACAAATTTTCACCTGAATTTGCCCCCACCGGAATTGAACTCGGCCCGGTCGGTGAAGAGGGCGAACTGCTTGTTTCCGCTAATGAAGACAACGTTCGAAAGCTCGCATTTATTGGCAATAATGGTCGCATGTTCTGGAAACTTGAAGCGCCCGAAAAGATCAGCCAACGTGACGTTGCCTTTGATAATCATGGCAGTCTTCTTGTTCTCGAAAAGAGCGGCAACGATCTCTGGCTCAACCGTTGGAAGGTTATTCAGCCTGAGGGTTGAAAGTTTTCAGTCGCGCTGGTAAAGAAAACAATTTTTTCTGCCGGCCGCAAAGACATCTGTGCCAGCGCAGGCATCTGCAAGAATTTCATGGGGCTTCTCGTTATTGAGAAGCCCTTTTCTTATTCGGCTGGTTCCCGCCAGATAGTCGATAAATGGTTCCGAAAGATTTGGCCGTCCGGGAAAGCTAACCTGTCGGGGATGAGTCTGCATGAGTGCATACAGCGCGGCCAGGCCAACATAAACCGCGTTATCGATATTTCTTGTGAGGCTGCGCAGATTAATGCCCCGGCATTGTTCTCCAGAGCATTTTCCTATTTCTGGAACGAATTCAGCGGGTATTACCAGGATATTGTCGGGGAGCAAGGGTTTAAGTGCTTCGGCCCAGGCGTTGCCGTTAACCCATGGGGCTCCCAGATTGCGAAATGGAAAGGCGGTTCCGCGGCCTTCTGAGAGTTCGGTGCCTTCAAAAAGACAGGTTCCCGGGTAAAATGCCGCGGTCAGGGTATCGGGCATGCTGGGTGAGGGCTTGAACCAGGGAAAGTCAAGATCGGCAAAGTCGGTTGGGCAGCGATAATCCTGACATTTGTAGACCTCTAATTCAACGTTGATGCCTGCCTGGTTTTTCCACCAGAGAGCCAGTTCGCCGGGGGTAAGCCCGTAGCGCAAGGCGATGGGAAGGTGGCCAACAAACGAAGTCAATTCGGGCTGCAGCATTGGGCCTTCAACGAGAACTCCACCCAGAACATCGGGGCGGTCAAGAACTGCTACGGCTATACCGGCGGCATCAGCAGCTTCCATTATGTTGCGCAGGGTCGAAATATAGGTGTAAAACCTTACCCCGACATCTTGAATGTCGTAAATGAGCAGATCGAGGTCTTTGAGAAGCTCAATGGCTGGCTTTTTCATGGTGCCATACAGGCTGACAATTTCGACAGGCAGTTCGTCATGTTTTGAATTGGCAACGTGTTCACCATCAGGGGCATCTGAAGCAAAGCCATGTTCTGGAGTGAAAATGCGCTTAAGTTCGAAGCGTGGGTCTTCGGCAAGGCGTCTGACGAGATGCACGCCGTTGCGGTCACGGCCGGTGAAGTTGGTAACCGCGGCCACCCGCTTTTTGCCGTGCCTGGCTGCAAAAAAAGTTTCAAGACCAGGTGCGTAGGTCATTGGCGATTAACTTCCTTTAACGCGTCAGAGATCAGATAAAGCGAGCCGGTGACAAGAATACAGCCACAGTCTGCTTGACAGGCGGCGAGTGCAGCTGGGAAAGTATCAAACCATTGCCATTTATCTGCCATAGGCGTGGTTGAGAAAAAATCTCTGGTCATGGTGCGACTGCATGCCGGCGGCACAAAACACAAACGGTGCCCGAAAGCACTGAGTTTTTCGGCCATCTCGACGAACGGTTTGTCTTTAAGAGCCCCGAAAATGATGTTCAGGGGCGCTGGCGGTGGAAAATCACGCAGGTAAGTGACCAGGGTTTCGAGCCCTTCAGCGTTGTGAGCGCCATCGAGCAGCAGGGGTGGGGTGCCCGGCAACCATTGCAGGCGCCCGGGCCATTTAACAGCGGCGATTCCCATACGAACTGCCTCTTCAGTTATGGCGAAGCCATTTTTTCGCAGTTGAGCAATCAATTCAAGCGCAATTGCCAGGTTGGCAAGTTGATGTTCACCTGGCAGGGCCATAAAAACCGGTTCTTCGTGGTCAGGCATGCGGATCAGATGCCCATCAGGCCTGCTTTCAACAACCTGAAACCGCTCGGCCGGGCTGGCCATAACCAGCTGACTGCCAGCTTTTTTGCAGGCGGCTTCAAATTCAGCGAGAATTTCAGGTGCGGTTTCTCCGGTCACCAGCGGGCGTTTTTTGCGGATAATGCCCAGTTTTTCCTGGGCGATAGCCTGTTTGCCGTTGCCGAGAAATTCCTGGTGATCGGTGCCGATGTTGGTAATGACCGAAACCTCTGGGCTGCATGCATTAGTCGAATCAAAACGCCCGCCCAGCCCTACTTCAACAATGGCGATGTCGATTTCGGCGGCTCTGAAACCCCAGAAGCCGAGGGCAGTCATGACTTCAAAAAAACTGGCCGGGCCAATCGATGCTTCTTTGCCCATGAGGCCGGCGACTTCCTGGATTGCCTGCGTGCCTTCGATCCAGAGTTTGTCTGTCATCGGGCGACCCTGAATCTTGATGCGTTCACGCAGATCAACAAGATGCGGTGAAGTAAAGCTGCCGCAGATGTAATCTTCGCAGTGCAGAAGAATTGCCTCGGTAATGGCAGTCACTGAACCTTTTCCGTTGGTGCCGCCAATAAGAACACAAACGTAATCATGCTGAGGGTTGCCGAGTTCCTCGAGTAGAAAATTTATTCGGTCAAGCCCGTATGGGCCAGTTCTGACGCCCCGGTCGAGAATCCATTTTATTGCTTCGTGAATTTTCATAGTTTGCTGATACCATCGATTGCGTTTAATAGTCATTGAACGACGCCAATATAGCAGAAGGAAAAGAACAAAAAAAGACAAAATGTATTGTTTTCTTTATACCAGCCTTGAAAATGCCGATTGGTTTATTGTACTCTGTTGCAACAGGATGGTATTTTATGCTTTTTAATAACGGGGAAGACCCCGAAGAAATCGAAGATTCTAACGAAGACGAAGAAGAAGACGAGTCTGAGACGATTACCCAGAAGGTGATCGGCTGGCTCTGGTTTTTTTTCAAACTGGGTTTTGTGCTCAGCATCATTGCGGTAATTGTGGTTACCGGCGCCGTAATCGGAATCGTCAAGGGTTTTTCTGAGAAGATCCCTATTATAGCTGACAATTCTTATCGCCCCAACCTGACAACTCAGGTTTTTGATACCAAAGGCCTGCTGTTGGCAAACCTGCATGCCGAAGAAAATCGCACGCGCATTCTTCCGAGCCAGGAAATTCCTGACATAATGAAACATGCAGTTGTGGCGATCGAAGACGAACGCTTCTACGAACACTACGGCATTGATATGGTTGGTATTGCCCGCGCCATGGCCAAGAATATCAAGGCCGGTCGGGTGGTGCAGGGTGCTTCGACTTTAACACAGCAACTGGTTAAGAATGCCTTCCTGACCAGCGAAAAGACCTTCAAACGCAAGGCCATCGAAGCGATGATGGCATTTCAGCTCGAACGCAAATATTCCAAAGAAGAAATACTGACTCTCTATCTCAACGAAATCTATTTTGGTCATGGCGCCTACGGTCTTGCCGCAGCTTCTGAGCTTTATTTTGCTAAAGACCCGAAAGACCTCACTATTGCTGAATGTGCCATGCTGGCGGGGGTGCCCAAAAGCCCTGTTGCTTTTTCGCCAATTCGTAACCCGAAAAATAACGAAGCCAGAAGAGCGCTGGTATTGGCCAAGATGGTAGAACTTGGTTTTATAACTCCTGCCCAATATGAAGAGGCCAAAGTCGAAAAGATTAAACTTGCTGAGTTAAAGGCCCAGGAAGTGAAAGCGCCTTACTTTGTTACTTACGTTCGCGATCAACTCCTTGAAAAGTATGGTGCCAACCTCGTTTATAACGGTGGTCTCAAGGTTTATACCTCCCTGGATTTTGAGATGCAGCAATATGCCGACGCTGCCATGGCTTCGGCGCCGATTTTCAAAGAATTTCCCATCAGCAAATACCCTGGCATGAACGGGTCATTGGTTTGTCTTGATCCCAAAAATGGCCATATCAAGGCTCTTTACGGTGGCCGCAGTTTTGAGCAATCTCAGTTTAACCGGGTCACCCAGGCTTATCGTCAGCCGGGGTCTTCCTTTAAGCCGTTTGTTTATGCCTGCGCCCTTGAAGAAGGCTCGTTGCCTGGTGATCCGGTGGTTGACGAATACATTTCCTATACCAACCCCTGGACCCGCAAAGTCTGGTCGCCGAAAAACTATGACTTAAAGTATCATGGCACCATAACTCTGATGAAGGCTCTATGTAAGAGCTTCAACGTGCCTGCGGTCAAACTGATTGACAAGCTGACCCCGGCAAAAGTTATCAGATTCACTAAACGCCTTGGAGTTACCGCCCCCATGGAACCCAACCTGTCTCTGGCGCTGGGTTCTGGCCAGTTTACTCCACTTGAAATGGCTTCGGCCTACGGAGTGTTTGCAAATTCGGGCATCTACAGCAGGCCCTTGTCTATTCTCAAGGTGGTTGACCGTGATGGAAACATTCTTGAAGAGAATCTGCCGAAAGCAAAAGAGGTTATGAAGGCTGTTAATGCTGCCATGATCTGCGACATGTTAAGAACGGCAGTTGAACGCGGTACCGGCGCACGGGCCAAAATCGCCGGCCGGACGGTAGCCGGCAAAACTGGTACTACAAATGATTATGTTGATGCCTGGTTTAATGGCTTTACTCCAGAACTGGTAACCATCGTGCAGTTCGGCTTTGACATGCCCAAAACTCTTGGCAAGGGCAAGGCTGGCGGGTCTGTCTGCGGCCCGGTCTGGAAGCAGTTCATGGAACCTGTTTTAAAGAATTATCCCAACAAAGATTTTCCGGTGCCTGATGGTGCCGTGCGCTGCAGGGTCTGCATGGGTACTGGCAAACTTGCTTCAAAAGGCTGCCCGGGTAACGAAGTTGTTTCCCAGGTTTATCCGATTGAGTCGCAGCCCCTGGTTGAATGCCGGCATGGTGGCGGCTTGCTCGTTTCAGCGTCAAATGGTTATGAAGCCGAAGACGACGATGCCGCGGCATCGACCAACACTGATTCCAGCTTTATGCCCGACCCCGATTTTTTCAGAGGAAACTACCAGACTGGCGCTGCTCAGCCGGTTAAACCTCCTGCGGTTACTGGCAGCTGGATTTCCCAGGATAATCCAGATACAGCCGTTCTGCAAAGCTCCGGTGCCAGGCCTCCTGCCGGTATTCCCGCTGATGGTTTTCTCGATGACGATATGGCAGACGCTCCAGCCGTTGAAGATGACCTTGCCGATGCTCCGGCCGTCGAAGATGCCCCGGCCGCTCCAATTAGAGAGCCTGGAGTTATTACTTCCCCGGCCGCCCCCGGAATGGATTTTCGCGAAGACTACAATTAGCGATGTAAGCGATGTAAGCGATGTAAGCGATGTAAGCTATTTAAGCTATTTTCTGCCGCAACTACAAAAAGACACGCCCCCGAAAGGGCGTGTCTTTTTGTCGGCTAAAAAATTGTCAGGTATTGTGTTTCAGAGATTGCGATTCAGGCGTATTTCTGCGTTGGAAACAATAGTTCTGGCAGCCTGACAGAACTGTTCAAGGCTTATGGACTCGGTTATACCAAAGTCTTCCTGGCTTCTTGCCAGATCAATGCCGAGATTTTTCAAGGCAACTACCGGTACGCACATGAAATGAAATCTTGGAATGTCGTTATAGCTGCTTTCCTGGGGAAAATCACGATAACTGAATTCAAGAAAGTCTGAAAGAAAATTAAAGAGCAGCATGGCTCCGCTGCCACGAGTTGCTTCTCCAGATTGCGAAAAATTGTGAAGAATGCGCGTATAATCAACACTTGAATCAGCAGGCAGGCGGCTTTTGTTTAGCTTGCGTGCCACCGGTTTAAGATACTTGATCAACAGATCGACAATCTGATGCATGTCGTCACTGCTGATGCTGGCATCCCTGCCACGTTGTGCACAGATGCGGGCAAGATCTTCCTCAAATTTCACGGCGAAATCGGCCGTAAACTTGAATTCCTGGGCTTTAAAATAGTTGCTGGCCAGTTTGCCGTCTTCATGACTGCTCTGCATACCCATTGAACCAAAGGCAAAAAATGTGAGCAGCCCACCAAAAGCCAATCCAGTTGCGAACCGTCGCAATTTAAAGCGATTGAGGTAGTTAATATTGCGGTTTAAATGGCTCTGCAGCCTCATCATCAGTGTCATGCCATTACCGCACCCACCGCAGAAGTGGGCACCGGGAATATTCAGGTGGTTACAGCCAGAACACCTGACTCTGAGGGTGTAACTGCACACCTGGCATGTTCCGGCCGAGTTTAATTTTCCGGTCTCACATTTTGGGCAATACGAAAACATAGCGAAGCCTCATAAAACAGATTTCATTGAGATTATCGACATTTTGCCCTGATCGGCTCATAAAAAAAACGCCTTGCGGCGTTTTTTTTTATATCTTCTTGATTGTTATTTTTTTCGGTGGTGGCGGATCGTTGTCTGGTTCTTCGTCAAAATCAGGAAACGGTCTTCTTGGGGCGGGTTTAGGCAACGGCCGATCTTCTTCATCTGGCCTTCTGCGGTATGCCGGTGCGGGTCTGCCCTGGGGTGGCCTGCCCATGCGACTGCTGGGTGGGCGCAATTGTGGCAGAATACAAATGTAGATTATCGATGATTTATAGACAATTTCGACCTTATCTTTGAATGAGAGCGAAACGGAAAACTGGTCATAAGCCTTGAGTTTCCCGCGTAATACAGTTCCTGTTTCAAGAATCACTTCGACCTTGAGATGTCTTTTGCGTGCCTGGGATAAGAACTGATTCTGGACTTGTGATTTATACTGAGACATGCGAATCTCCTGTCAGGCTTTTCTTCAACCGCTATCTTACAACCTTCCGGTTGAAAAAACAACCGGCAAATTTATTACATGCCCGAAATTGCCTTGGTTTTAGTCTGAAGATACTGCAGCAGCGAATCGATTTTTTTGGCTTCCTGAGCAGAATCTTCTGCCAGCTTTTTCATTTCGGCCGCGACAACCGAAAATGCACGACCGGCCTCGCCAACCCGAGCTGCTTCAATAGAAGCGTTCAGCGACAGCAGGTTACTTTTGCGGGCTATTTTAGTTATTACTCTGATAACGTCTTCCATCTGGTTGGTTGAAGCTTCAAGTTCTTTCAGATGCTGGTTGGTGGCACGGAGTCGCTCAGTGGTCAACTTGAGAATCTGAAAGGAAATGTCAGGAACATCGGCGAGCAGGTTGCGAAAGTCATCTTTGGTGATAATAAAAAAGGTTGTTTCCTGAATCGTGGCAACCGAGGCTGAGCGGGGTTGCTCATCAATGATGGCCATGTCACCGATTACTGCACCTTTGCCCAGAGAAACAAGCACCGAATCAACGCCAGAGTTATTGCGCTTTAAAATGTTGACCTTGCCGCTCTTAACGATATAAAGTGCATCGCCCTTGTCGCCCTCTTTGAATACGACGTTCTTAGGCGGAATGTTCTGCTCAATGGTGATGGCAGAAAGATCAAGCAGTGCCTTGTCAGAAAGGCTTTTGAAAAGATTTACCTGCCTGAGAAATTGAATTTTATCAAGATCAGACATTCAGATTCCTGTAGAGATATTTGTGCATTATCGTAACATCGTTAAAAGGCTCTGTCAATCAGCATTATCTGTTCGCAGTGCTGCCTCGAAAAATTCGCGACCTGCTTCAATCACCGTATTCGGATTTCGCTCATTGCAGAGGGAATGACGAAGCTGCGCTGAATGAGGGTGGTTTTTCAGGTAACCGAAAAGATGCACCCTGAACAATGGAACCGCTGAAGGGCCGTGTTCCATGAGCATATCGATGAGATGATTCCGGAAAATTGGAAATCTGAGATGTGGAGCAACCAGCTCATTTCTGCCCAGGAGTTGCGCAAAAAGCCAGGGTTTGCCGACACAACCGCGGCCGATCATGAAGCCATCGCACCCGGTGCGTTGTGAGAGTTCAATGAGATGCTCTGGAGCAGCAATATCACCATTGGCAAAGAACGGAACGCTTCCACACAGCTCTTTTATGCCTTCAAGGTACTGCCATTGGGCGGTGCCAGTGTAGCCTGCCTGGCGTGTGCGTGCATGTACGGTAACTGCCTGTGCCCCGGCATCAATAACTGCCCGGGTAAAATCTTTTACATTGATGGTGCTTTCGCTCCAGCCGATGCGAAACTTCGCAGTAACTGGCAGTTTGACGGCCCCGGCGACCTTCTCGATGATCTTGGCAGCCAGTTGCGGAGTTTTCATTAAAGCTGCCCCGGCGCCTGTTTTGACAACTTTGGCAACCGGGCAGCCCATATTGATGTCGATAATATCGCAGATTTTCAGCTCTTCGATCAAAGTGGCGGCCTGAGCCATGATCTGTGGGTCTGAGCCAAAAAGCTGCACTGCATAAGGTCTGGCCTGTGCCTGAAAACGAACCATATCAATAGTTTGCCGGCTTCGATAGGTTATGGCCCGGGCGCTTGCAAGTTCAGAGACCGTGAAACCAACGCCCAGCCTCGAACAGAGAAGTCGGAACGAACCATCAGTCACCCCGGCCATTGGGGCAAGAATGAGGTTGTTGGGCAATTGGACGCCGCCGATTTTGACCGGCTTGACCAGGCCGGCGAGCGGGTTGGTTGCCAATGGTGCCTGACAAATGTTTTCAAAGGGGGCAGAGGGATCTTGTAGCCAGGCCGGGGAGCCTGGGTCTTCAGTGGTCATCAGATTTGTCGGCCATGCTGTCATTATAAATAAACGAGCAGTTGCGGCCGTTATCCTTACATTCGTATAGTGCGATGTCGGCTTTTTTGATCAGCATGCTTTTGATGCTTGCATGATCAGGAAATGTGGAAACACCAAGCGAGATGGTAACCTTGAGTGCTTTTTCCTGGCCGGGAAAATCAAAGGCTTCAACGGTCTTGCGCAGGCGTTCGGCCACAAGGTGGGCCCCTTTGGCGTCGGTTTCGGGCAGGATGATGGCAAATTCTTCGCCGCCATACCTGGCAGGAATATCGACCGTTTCGCGCACCGTCTGCTTGGTAAGCTTGGCAACTTCGATAAGCACCACGTCACCCTGCTGATGACCGTAGGTATCGTTAAACTTCTTGAAGTGATCGATGTCGAAAATGATGAGCGAGCAGGCGGTGTGATAGCGTTTGGCCCTGACCATTTCTTCTTCGAGACGGGCCTGAAAGTATCTGTGAATAAATAGTTTGGTAAGGCCGTCGGTAATGGCAAGTTCATAAAGCCGGGCATGCTCAACTGCCATGGCAGCCTGTTGGGCCAGAGCTTCGAGCAGGCGTTGATCTTCTTCGGTAAACGGCTCACTGTTGAGCTTGTTAACGCCGTTAATTACGCCTGTTACCCGGTCTTTGATTTTAAGAGGTACTGAAATCAGGTTTGTGATTGTGCGTTCAAAATCCTGATTATTTTCAAAGCTTTTGAAGAGAGGATCCTTGTGACCATCGTTTACGATGATGCTGTTGCCTGTTTTCAGAACAGTTCCGGCAACCCCTTCGCCAGACCTTATTTTGACGGAGGCGTGCGGTTGTGCTAATTCCTGGCCTTCTTTAAAGCCAAAGACCAGCTTTGTTTCTAGTTCGTCAGCCCCAACACCGGTTTGCAGCATTATCGAGCAGCGTTCAGCTCGAATAGCCTTGCCGGCCATTTCCAGAATCTGCTTGATCAGTTTGTCGGTGTCGCTCTGAAAATTCATGGCCTGGCTGGCTTTAAACAGAGTTTCGATTTCGAATATTTTGCGGTCGAGTGCCTTGTTGTTTGCTTCGAGTGCGTCGAGCATTTCGTTGAAGCGCTGAGCCAGCGTGCCGATTTCATCGTCAGAAACCGCTTTTATGCGGTAGCTCAGGTTGCCGCCCTCAATGACCTGGGTGCCCTCAATAAGGTTGTCGAGACCCTTGGTGATAAATTTTGCCAGAACCACAGAAAGAATAATGCCTGCCAGCAGCCCTACCATGGCGATAAGAATAATGTGCTGGCGACTGACCGCTTTGGCCTCGGTCAGGCGATCAAAGCCAAAACGCAGAATAACCGTTCCGAATCTGGAAGTTCCGACTTTTATGGGTGCCGCGTAATCAACATAAGTGCCGTCATCGCCTTGCAGGCGGGTTGGAGTCTCGATGCTGTCAATGCGATTACGCATTTTTTCACCGATGATCTTGCCAAGCAGGCTTTCTGAGTCGCCGCGCAGTCGGTGAGCCAGATAACGACCATCAATATCAAGAATGGAAATCTCGTGGATATCCTGACCACCGGCGATTATGCGCTCTGTGTATGGAACGAGGGCATCGTAGGATTGGCTGATAATAGGATCCTGGCAGGCAATTGCCAGGGTAGACGAAAGAAGCAGGCCTGACTGATCCATGGAACTGCTTAGAAGAGATTCTTCGCGAAGCGAGGTATTTATCGAATGCAAAAGAATGATAAGCCCTACCAGAAGGGCAATACCACTGATAAACTTCAGTTTTATCGAGAATCTCGTTCCTGATTCTGATTTTTTCACAGGGCTGGTCCGGTGTCAGTTGTTTTTTTCTTGATGCTCTTCGAGAAGGGTTTGAACTTTTTCGATATAATCATAATCTTTATTATCGACCGGCACAAAGCCCTGAACATCGGTCAATTCATCAAGAATTACTTTTCCCTCGGGGGTTTTGGTGTTCAGGTCAAGCAGAGCCTGCTTGATTTTATCGATAAGGTCAGGCGGCAGACCCTTGCGAACTACGATTGGTTCATTTGAGATGTCCTGGGTGGTGGCAAGAATTGTCAGTTCTTCCATTTTGCTCTTGTCGCGAAGAGTGTTGCGAGCATCGTCGTAACAGGCGCCGGCGTCGTATTTTCCGAGAAGAACGTTAAGAACCACCGCGTCATGCTTATTCAGAAAAGCAGCTTCGGCAAAGTCTTTTTCGGGGTTAACACCGGCTTCAAGCAACAGCGATTTTGGGAAAATGTAGCCTGAAGCAGATTCTTTTTCGACCCAGGCGAATTTTTTGTTTTTGAGATCTTTCAGGCTTTTGATGCCGCTGTCCTGGCGGGCAATTATAATACCGCGATATGAGGTCGTGCCAAAGCGAATCGGTTTGACCAGAAGCTGTATTTCGGGATTTTTGCGAGCTTCAACTGAAGTCATGGTTGCGAGCCAGGCAATGTCGATTTCGCCCTTGACCAGCAGGTTCATGATGCCAGCATAGTCAGACGCTGTTTGCAGGCGGGTCTGTTTGACCCCGAGCTTCTGGGTCAGATATTCAAGAAACTTGTTATGCTTCTGAACCATTGATGATGAATTGGTGAAGGGAATGCGCCCAAGCTTCAGCACTGTGTTGCTGTAAGGGGAAGCTGTTTCGCCGCCAGCGGGCTTGTCGTTGGCGGAAGTATCTGTTGCAGGCTGCTCAGCGGGTTTTTTTGCGGTTGAATCGCCACCACCGCAGCCAAGTGTCATGGCAGAAATGAGTGCAATCAAAATAACCAAACCGGCAAAGTTTTTCCCCATCAGAATTTCTCCCGTGTTTAAGAACTATTCGCTTATGTATACCACAAACCTTTTTT
>Ga0116171_10001767_pt1 | contig 21180 bp, 21 predicted proteins | sample AD_JPNHW2_MetaG_FD_89798 | JGI IMG/M metagenome (GOLD analysis project Ga0116171, IMG submission 89798) | Active sludge microbial communities of municipal wastewater-treating anaerobic digesters from Japan - AD_JPNHW2_MetaG | ecosystem: Engineered > Bioreactor > Anaerobic > Digestate | place... | reverse complement strand
GCTTGCCCTGAAGATCTTCTCCATGCCTTCTGGTCCGATCCTGTGACGGAAGTGTACAAAATCACTCGGATCAAAAGGAAGTTTATACTGAAAGTACACTTCACCACAAAAGTGCTGCCAGTATGGGTTTTCCAAATACCTCTCAACTACTGTCTCATCTCCCAGGTTATACATCTGTTTTAAAAGCAACAGGCCAACTATTGTCCTGATTGGTATCGATGGCCGCCCAACTTTCCCATACAATGGAGCAAACTCTTCTTCAAGACTTTTCCAGTCGATTTTCTTTGCTAACAGACAAAGCTCATGTTCAGGATGAATAAAACTTGTAAGAACTGTTTTGAACATCTCTAATTGTGGCTGAACCGGCAATTTCTTCATCATAATTTGCAGGGTTTTGATCGAATTTAATCAAAATCCAATCAAAAATCAACACCTCAAAGAACGCAATTTATTAACAATCAGAATATTATCTGTTTATAAGGATCAACTACTTAAAGTCGACAACTGCCCCGGAATGGACGCTATGGGTTACGATTTTGACACTGGTGTCAGGATACAGGAATCATACGCAAAACTCGGAAAAGCACTTTCTGCGTATATTCTAAAGCAGAAGTAACTATTTTCCAGCATTTGTCAGGGGATTTGAATAGATGCCCAGGAAAAGCTCTTCAACGGCTTTCCGGTCACCTTCAATTCCCCTGATTTCTTTTTCCATATAGCCCAAAAACTTTTCCTTCTCCTCCACAGTATAAAATGTCTGATGATCAGAACAGTTGTTCTTCATGTCGTACGCTACATAATTGCCTGGCCAGAGCCTGTAACGGCTGTAGACAACATCATCGATCATTTCCGCAAGCCTGGTAAGCTTATTGTTAAGCGTATCCTTATCATCAATGGCATCGATAAAATTGTTCACCGGTTTTCCAACTGAAAGGTGTATCCTTCCCTTATTTCCTGTGATACCCGTAACGATGCTGTTAAGATCCTCACCAGGCTCTTTCCTGTAGCTTCCGTTTTTCATTGTCAGAAGAAGCTCCTTTACCTTCAGGGCACAACATGGTTCATATTCATAAGAGATCGACAGGGGAACAATATTCAGCTCCCTGAAAGAATCCTTAAAATCATCTCCTCCGCTCATGTTAAACATCTTCAGAAGTCCGGCTTCAGTCTTGTCCGAACCATTCTTTGTACGGCCCGGTCTCTGTGCTATCCATGCAGATGTTTTTTTATTCTTTATAGTATGCCTTATGTATGCCGAGAGCTTCTGTGAGATACGTATAAGTTCAGCTTTGTTCCCGCCCCGTTCCACTTTAAACATCCTGTTCACCTTGCCGAAATCAACAATGAAGTCGTTGATCATCAGGTTGCTGCCAAAGGTGATCTCCGAAGTCTTATGCCCGTTGTCAAGCAAAAGAACCTGTAAAATTGCAGAATCAAGAACAATATCGCGGTGGTTTCCGACAAAGAGATATGGTGTTCCCGGGGTTAGCTGCTCAAATCCGTCAACGGTAAGTCCGTCGGATGTCTTTTGTACTATCGAATTTACCAGAGGATGCATGAACTGAACCTGGAAATCATGTGCCGACGATGTTGAGGAGAGTACTTCTTTAATACGGCTGATATCCTGATCACTGAAAAAAAATCCGGCAATCTTGTCGAAGTAAGGATTTGCGATGATCCTTCGCAGTGCAAGATTAATCTCATGATCATCATAAGGACGAAGGTCCTCAAAATCTTCTTCTCTGAACATCGCTTCCTGATTTTGCGCAAAAGTAACAGTTTTTCTTAACTTTACCATCTTTAAAAATCTTCCTGTATCCTGTGATGAAATATGATATTGTTATTATTGGAAGCGGACTGGGAGGCCTTCTGTGTGCCAATATTTTAAGCAAGGAAGGCTACAATGTATGCCTGATCGAAAAGAATAACAGGCTGGGCGGGTCGCTTCAGTCATTCGGCAGAAAAGGCTGCTTCTTCAACACAGGACTCAATTATACTGAAAGTTTAGATGACGGACAGATACTGAACCAGTATTTCAAATACTTCGGTCTGACAGGAAAGCTGAAGCTTAAGAGACTCGATGCGCAGGGATTCGACATAATAAACCTTCCTTCAGGGAGATATCCTCTTGCCATTGGACATCAAAACCTTAAAGAACGTCTGCTGGAGTATTTTCCTGCAGAAAAGCAAAGTCTCACAAAATACCTCGACACTATTAAGGATATCTGCCGGTCTATCTCATTATACTCCCTCTCCGATAAACCATTCAACCTGCTGGAATGTCCTTCGCTGGGTACCGGCGCTGCAGATTACATAAGGTCAGAAATAAAAAACTATACCCTTCAGAATGTCGTTGCCGGCAATAACCTGATGTATGCAGGCCACGACCGGAAAACGCCACTGATGATGCATGCCCTCATTAGCAATTCATTTATCGAATCATCATGGAGAGTGGTCGATGGAAGTAATCTCATGATCGATATACTTGCAAAGAATATCACAGGTAACGGAGGGACAATACTTAAAAATGCCAGGGCCGTAAGGTTTACTTCCGACAATGGGTCGATCAGGTCTGTGAACCTTGAAAACGGCGATGAAATAGAGGGCAGATACTTCATCTCAAACACACATCCGGTAAATATACTTCCGATGATCGGCGACCTTAAAGTCTCCGGTGGTTTTGCCCAACGGGTACAGAATATTGAAGACACTATGGGGATGTTCACACTTTACCTCGTCTTTAAGAAGAATTCATTCCCGTATATGAACCACAACTTCTACCATTTTAAACAGGAGAATACCTGGGTGGCAGGGGAGTATGATCCTTCAAAATGGCCTCAGATGTATGCCATGATGCATACTGCAACCTCGAAATCGGATCCATACGCCGAGAGCGCATCTGTCCTCACATATATGAAATTCAGCGAACTCGAAAAGTGGAATGATACGACAACCGGCAAGAGAGGAGACGAATATTTAAAATTCAAGGAAGAAAAAAGCAGGATATTGCTCCATGAAATGGAAAGAGAGTTTCCAGGCATAACAAGTTGTGTTGAAGCATATTATTCATCAACACCGCTCACCTGGCGCGATTATACAGGAACAAGGGCCGGATCAGCATTCGGACTTCTTAAAGATTATAATAAACCTATGGAGTCGATGGTTCTTCCAAGGACCAAGATCCCGAACCTTTTCCTGACCGGGCAAAATACCAACATGCATGGAATCCTCGGCGTAACAATCAGCTCAGTGGTGACGTGCGGTGAAATAATCAATCTGCAGCACCTGGTAAAACAGATCAGGAATGCATAAACAGAAATAAACAGCGGCAGAAAGTGAAATATGATGTGGTAATTATCGGAAGCGGCCTCGGCGGCCTTCAGTGCGGATATATCCTGAGCAGGGAAGGATATAATGTCTGCATACTGGAGAAAAATCACCAGCTTGGCGGCTGCCTTCAGACATTTACACGCAACAACTCTGTTTTCGATACCGGGATGCACTATATCGGCAGCATGGACGAAGGCCAGGTCCTTAACAATTTCTTCCGCTATTTCAGGCTTACCGGTAACCTGAAACTGAAACGTATGGACGAGGATCGTTATGACATTGTCAAGTTCAGGGGAAAAGAATACAATTTTGCCATGGGACACGAAAGATTCGTCGATACCATGCTCGGCTACTTCCCGGGTGAACAGGAAGCCCTGAAGAAATATAGTGTGAAGCTCAAAGAGATAACAGATTCTGTTGACCTTTTCAACTTAAGGGAAACATCATTTCACCAGACCGGATACCTCGATTTCTTCAGCATAGGAATGGATCATTTCATCAGCGGCCTTACAAAAAACGAGACTCTCAGGAACGTGCTCCTGGGTCTCTCACCCCTTTATGCCGGGGTCAGGGAACGGTCACCGCTATACCTTCCGATGATCATACACTCCTCGTTCATCAACAGTGCTTACCGTTTTATCGACGGAGGAGCCCAGGTAAGCGACCTCCTCGCAGAATACATAACAGACAACGGCGGCACTATCATGCGCCGGGCAGAAGTAACCGACTTTATTTATCATAATGGCAAGATCGAAGCAGTAAAAATCAATGGCTCGGAAATAATTGAAGGAGAGACTTTCATCTCAAACATACATCCTAAAGCCCTTCTCAATATTGCAGCAGACGCTCCCTTCAGGCCAGCATACAGGAACCGTATTAATAGCATTGAGGAAACAACCGGCGCCTTCACGCTATACCTCTCCATGAAAAAGAACTCTTTTGAATACATAAACAGCAACTATTATGTATTCAGGACCAACGAGGTATGGGAAGCACAAAACTATGACAATGATTCATGGCCTTCGGGTTATATGATTCATTTCTCGCCATCGTCGGAAAATGAAAAGTATACCGACGCGATAATCGTGAACACATACATGAAATGGGATGATGTTGCTGAATGGGCTGATACGAAAGTCGAAAAGAGAGGCGATTCATACAGGGAATTTAAAAGGATGAAAGCTGAAAAGATGTTCGAAGTTCTTGAACGGGACTTCCCCGGTATAAGAAGCAAAACAGATGCATGGTACACCTCTACGCCCCTCACCTACCGCGATTATATCGGGTCGCCGACCGGGTCATTCTACGGTATGATGAAAGATTACAGGGACCCGCTCAGGAGTATGGTCATGCCGCGTACATCTATTCCTAATCTGCTGCTGACCGGACAAAACATTAATGTCCACGGAGTTGTAGGAGTTACAATATGTTCGGTGCTTACATGCAGTGAGCTGACAGGGACACAATACCTTATTAATAAAATGCGACAGGCCTGAAAAATATGAAAACGGTAAAAGCAATATTTAAATGGACACTCCTCTCGCTGGCAGCATTAATACTTTTTATGGTTGTCTGGTTCCTTATAGTGGCTGTCGACCATCCTCCGGAGGTATCTGACCTCTCAGCCCTCAAGACTGAAAGGATACAGACCGGGGAGAACACATATACACTGGGAAATAACTGGATCAGAAAAAGCGAAAACGGCCTCTGGGAGATGTATATCGAAGGAGAACCCTTTGAACGGGGAGTTGCCGCTGGTATCCTTACCCGCGAACTTCTTTACTACCAGGAAAATGCCTTCGTCGAACAGATCAGGGTGCTGGTCCCTTCCGACAACTACCTCAGGTTCCTAAAATATTTCCTGGCTTGGTTCAACAGGAACCTCGACAAGAACATACCTGAAGAATATAAGCTCGAGATCTACGGCACCTCATTCTCCTGTTCCCCCGAATTCAACTTTATCGGTTCGGGATACCAGCGACAGCTCAACTATCATGCTGCCCACGACATAGGGCATGCGCTTCAGGGCTTGAATATGGTCGGCTGCACCTCCTTCTCGGTATGGGATGGAAAGAGCGCCGATTCATCGCTTATTGTCGCCAGAAATTTTGACTTCTTCGCAGGAAAGAAATTTGCCGAGAATAAAATAGTATGCTTCATCAAGCCTTCAGCCGGTCACCGGTTCATGATGGTGACCTGGGCAGGAATGATGGGTGTCGTCTCCGGCATGAACGAAAAAGGCCTCACCGTAACTATCAATGCATCAAAGTCATCTGTACCAGGACAGGCCGCTGCACCGGTATCGCTCGTAGCAAGGGAAATACTCCAGTATGCCGCAAATATAAAAGAGGCTGAAGAGATTGCCTCGAGGCGCAAAATGTTCGTATCGGAGTCCATCCTGATAGGTTCTGCCGCCGACGGACGTTCTGCAATAATTGAGAAAACACCACGGAAACAGGATCTCTTCATGCCCGATGGAAACAGGATAGTTTGTGCCAATCATTTCCAGGGCAGTACCTTCAGTAATGACAGGCTTAACACAGAAAACATAAACGGCTCCGACAGTAAATACAGATTCGACAGGATGAATGAGCTTCTTGATCTCGACACAGTCATTGATGTTAATGAGGCCGCCTCAATTCTGCGAAACAGGTATGGTCTTGGAAACGCGAACCTGGGAATGGGAAATCCTCTTGCCCTTAACCAGCTTATAGCCCACCATTCGGTCATTTTCAAACCTTCGGAAAGAAGAGCCTGGGTATCAACACCACCCTGGCAGCTGGGAAAATTTTCTGAATATAACATGAATACGGTCTTCAACCTGAGAGCCGGTGAGATCAACAGTAATACAGAAATTTACGAGATTCATTCGTCAATTCCTGCCGACACTTTTCTGCTGTCACATGATTACCTCTCCTTTTTGAAGTACAAGAAGCTGGAAGAAGAACTAAGGAACTACCGTTCGGACGAGCTGCCTCTGCCGCAGGGCTTTGCAGAAGAGTATACGGGGTCTAATCCCATGCTCTGGTCGGTATGGTCAGACCTGGGAGATTATTATTTCAAAATGAAAGATTTTTCAAATGCATATAAATATTACCAGGCAGCTCTTTCAAAGGAAGTTGCAGGCAACGATATAAGAACGGACCTCGAAAGAGTATCTGCCGAATCATTAAAAAATTCAGGAAATGCCGAAAAAAGAGATTGAAAAACTGAGTCTTTCAGAGATAATTTCTTTCCAGGAGAAGGAGCTTACCGGTCTCCTTGCCTACCTCGATGCAAAATCGCCCTTCTACCGTGATCATTTCAGGTCGAATGGTATCAAGACCGGCAGGATCAAAAAGCTTGCCGACCTTGAATCAATACCCCCGACCAGGAAGTCTGACCTCCAGAAACGGTCATCCGATTTTATCTGTGTCAGCAGGGAGGATATCATCGATTATATGACTACCTCGGGAACATCAGGCGATCCTGTAATTTACGCCATGACCGAGAATGACCTCAGGCGGCTTGCATACAACGAATACATGGGATTCAGATGTGCCGACTGCACCAGCAGGGAGATATTCCAGCTTATGACAACAATCGATCGACGTTTCATGGCAGGTATGGCCTACTACCTCGGATCGAGGATGCTTAAATCGGCTATGATCCGTGTCGGAAACGGGATCCCAGAACTGCAGTGGGATACAATAAAACGATTCTCCCCTACCGCCCTCATTGCAGTTCCTTCTTTCCTGCTGACCATTATTGATTATGCTGAAAAAAACGGCATCGACCATCACAGATCAAGTGTGACAAAGGCTGTCTGTATAGGCGACTCGCTCAGAAATACTGACTTTTCATTCAACACTCTCGGGAAGAAGATTCATGAGAAATGGCCTGAAATGAAGCTCTATTCAACTTATGCTTCAACAGAAATGGCAGCTTCTTTCACTGAATGCCGCTGCGGAACAGGCGGTCATCATCACCCCGAACTGATCATTGCTGAATTTCTCGACGACAACGACAATCCGGTAAAGAAAGGAGAAGCAGGTGAGCTGACTATCACTTCTCTCGGTGTAGAAGGGATGCCGCTGCTGCGCTTCAAGACGGGCGATATCTGTGAGGCACACTATGAGCCATGCAAATGCGGCAGGACGACAATGCGTGTCGGACCTGTGATCGGACGCAAGAACCAGATGATCAAGTACAAAGGGACGACACTCTACCCGCCTGCACTCTATGATATCCTCGAGAATATCGAGGGAGTCCGTAACTACCTCGTCGAGCTCTATACCAATACTATCGGAACCGACGAAATACTTATCAGGGTGGGATCTGAAAATCCCTCTGAAAACTTTGAAAAAGCTATAAAGGATCACTTCAGGGCAAAACTCAGGGTGGCGCCGGCTATATCATTTGAGTCGCCCGATTATATTGCCAAACTACAGTATCCGAGCATGAGCAGGAAACCTGTCAAACTGATCGACAGGAGATAGGATGAAGAACAGTCGCTTTGTACATATTAAAAAGTTTTAATGAGAAATTATATAAACAAATTCATATTTTTGGAGGTCCTACAGTATTAACCAAAAACAAGGAAAAATGAAAAGACTGATGTTTCTCGTACCGGTAATTTTTCTGGCAGCATCAATTAATCTGATGGCAAATAAGACCAGCGTGGAAGTAAAGAGCCCGACATTGGCAAAAAAAGGATCGGAGGTCACATTCATTATCAATGTTACACATAAGGGTAACAGCAAGGCACATCATACCGATTGGGTAACCGTTAAGTTTAACGGCAAGGAAGTAAAACGCTGGGAATTCACTAAGGAGTCTCTTCCCAAATCGGAAAACTTTACCCTCGAATACAAAACAACAATTAATGAAGAGGGACAGTTCGAAATACAGGGAAATTGCAACCTGCACGGCAGCACAGGGGCAAAACCTGTTCTTATCAAATTTTCAAACTGACGTTATGTACGAACTGATACTGCCACTTGGCATAATTAATTTTCTGCTGATACTTGTACAGATATTGGGAGGATTGAAGATCATCAAGGTTTCCTTCAAGACACACAAATTCCTCGGGATTCTCCTCGGGATCTTTGCGCTGCTTCACGGAGCTATAGCTATCTTCTTCACTTAATATCCCTGTCCGGCAGCAGGATATATATCTTATATTATGGATTTATCTACCAGAACCCTGGTGAGGGTTCGCTTTAGTGATGTTGATTCGATGGGTGTCGTCTGGCATGGCCAGTATATCAGATACTTTGAAGATGGCCGCGAGGATTTCGGGAACCAACATAAAATCAACTACCTCGATTTTTACAACAACGGCATCCTTATTCCGATAGTAAATATTGAATGTAATTACAGGAAACCGCTTATTTACGGAGATACAGCAATTGTAGAGACTAAATTCGTGGATACCGAGGCTGCAAAGATCAGGTATGCATATACTATATTAAACGAGAAATCGGGTGAAATTGTTGCGACAGGCTCAACAATTCAGGTCTTTCTCAATAAAAAATATGAACTGCTGCTTGCTTTCCCGCCCTTTTACCTCGAATGGAAGAAGAAACAGGGACTGATGACCGGTATTTGAAATCCTGGTAAATGGCAATAGAAGTCACTGTTAAATCAGCCAATATTATCACATCACTGGGCTTTACCACTAGTGAAAATGCCCAAGCCTTGCTCGCCGGCAAGACCGGTATTATGCTCTCATCAGATGCGAAGCTGGCACCTACTCCATTTTATGCGTCTCTGGTAAATACCAGGCACCTTTCTGAAAGATTTTCACAGATAGCCGATCCCGGAAAATATACTCGCTTCGAACAGCTTGCCATCTGCTCTGTTAACGATGCCCTCTTAAATGCCGATATTGATATTGCAGACAGAAAAACAATATTCATCCTGTCGACAACAAAAGGTAACATCGATCTGCTGGAATCAGGAAGCACCGGCAACAGTCTCTTTCTGTGGGATACAGCAAGAGTGCTCAGGAAGCATTTCAGGTTGTACAATGAACCACTTGTGATCTCCGATGCCTGCATATCCGGAATCCAGGCAATAACTACTGCTGTAAGGCTTCTGAAAGCAGGCAGCTTCGATACATGCATAATTAACGGCACCGATATAATTTCAGAGTTCGTTCTTTCCGGCTTCAACTCCTTTAAATCGCTGAGCAGCGGACCATGCCGGCCCTTTGATCTTTCACGCGACGGCCTTTCGCTGGGCGAAGGTTCCGGAACATTGATCCTTTCAACATTAAAGGGAGACATGGCAGAAGATAGTGTTGCTGCCGGTGATGGATTTTCGACAAATGATGCCAATCATATCTCGGGTCCATCGAGGACCGGCGAAGGACTCTTACTGGCTATAAAAAGAGCTCTCCGCGATTTCCCTCTCAGCATCGGTTACATCTCTGCCCACGGAACAGCCACACCATACAACGATGAAATGGAATCGATAGCCATCAACAGGGCCGGATTGCAGAATATACCGGTCAACAGCTTCAAGGGATACTGGGGCCATACCCTGGGCGCGGCAGGTGTTATCGAATCAGTAATGAGCATATGGTCGCTTCAGAATGGAGTGCTATTCGGCACACTGGGATTTAAGGAACCTGGTGTGTCAATGCCTCTGAATATTATTACGACTTCTCAAAAAAAAGATATCAGGTCGTGTCTTAAAATAGCTTCCGGGTTCGGAGGCTGTAACGCTGCAATCACTTTTTTCAGGAAATGAATGATCAACTGGTAATATCAGGTTTCTGCACTTTGCGCCAGCACAGAGTTGTACACAACGGAAAACTGTTGTTTGAAGATCCGGGCAGCAACACTGTGGAATTCCTGACGGCAGCTTATAATCATTTCCGGATCTCCTACCCCAAGTTCCATAAGATGGATCAGCTTGCAAAACTGGGATTCCTGACGACAGAGATATTATTGAAAGATACTGATATCAACAGCAGGTATAAAGCTGACAGGATTGGCATTATCCTGGCAAACTCATCATCGTCACTTGAATCAGACCGCAATCATCAGAAAACAATAGCTTCACGCGACAATTACTTCCCCAGTCCTTCAGTATTTGTTTATACCCTGCCAAATGTTGTTATCGGCGAAATATGCATAAAAAACAAAATCAACGGTGAAGGAAATTTCTTTGTCATGGAAAGATTCGATCCCCTGTTTTTTGCAAACTATCTGCCACAACTATTTAATAATGATATTGTTGATTGCAGTATAACAGGGTGGACAGAAGTCAATGGGAATGACTATGAATCGGTGATTTTTTTAATCGAAAAAAAGAAGCATACTGATGGCGGAATTGCTAATTTTACGGTATCAGAAATTGAATCGGTATATATCAGAAAATAATATATGGAACAGCTCGTACAAAAACTTAAGGAAGAGATAATTACAGTGCTTAATCTTTCTGAGATGAAGCCTGAGAATATAGATGAAAAAGCGCCGCTTTTTATCGATGGCCTGGGACTCGATTCTATCGATGCCCTGGAACTGACTGTTCTCCTGGAAAAAAAATACGGCCTTAAAATAAATACTCCCGAAGAGGGTAAAAAAGTTCTCTATTCGGTTAATTCCCTGGCACAATTCATAAGGGAAAACAACAAGGGATGAAAACCTGTGTCAGGAAAAGTTTACATAACAGGCACGGGGATTATTTCTTCAACAGGACAAAACTGTAAAGAGGTCCTCGATTCGCTGCTGTCATCAAGGAGCGGCATCGGAAACCTGACACTCATTGATTCTGTACATAAGGACGAGATACCCGTTGCCGAAGTAAAAGCCTCCAACGAACTGCTGAAACAGCTTGCAGGCGTTCCTCACAGGGAAACATGGTCGAGAACATCCCTTCTCGGGCTTATTGCTGTCAGAGAAGCTCTTGCTTCGTCAGGTTTCACCGATAGCCCCGGCATCAGGAAAGGAATTATCTCTGCCACCACGGTCGGAGGGATGGACCGTACAGAGAGATTTTATAAGCACTTTCGTAAGAATAACTGTCACGGGCGCCTGAGGGACGTTATCACTCACGATATGGGCGACAGCACGGAAAAGATAGCCGGAGCCTGCGGAATAAAAGATATTGTGACGACAATCAGCACAGCATGTTCCTCTTCGGCAAACTCAATATTGCTGGGATCGAGGCTTATCAGCAGCGGTATCCTCGATATGGTTGTTGCAGGCGGCGCCGACTCTCTTACCCTCTTTACCCTGAACGGTTTCAACAGCCTGATGATACTCGACAAAAGGGGCTGCAAGCCCTTCGACGACGACAGGAACGGCCTTACACTTGGCGAAGGTGCCGGGTATCTTGTACTGGAATCGGAACAATCGGTGGAAAGATCCGGCCGGAAAGCACTGGCAGTAGTATCAGGATATGGAAACGCCTGTGATGCATTCCACCAGACTGCATCGTCACCCGATGGCGATGGAGCCTTCCTCTCCATGAAGAAAGCCCTCACCAGGGCTCAATTGGACCCTTCCGAAATAAACTATATAAATGCTCACGGAACAGGAACCAGGAACAATGATCTTTCAGAGGGAAGAGCTATCGAACGATTATTCGCAAGTTCAGTACCTCCATTCAGCTCAACAAAAGCATATACCGGACATACCCTGGGTGCGGCAGGAGGAATAGAAGCAGTCTTCAGCGTAATGGCAATCACTGAAAAATGTATCTGGCCTTCACTGCATTTCTCCAGGCCGATGAATGAACTGAAATTTGTACCGGAAGGCAATCTGATTAGAAATGCAAATGTCAGGAATGTTCTTTCGAATTCGTTCGGATTCGGAGGTAACAATACCAGCCTGATATTTACAGGAATATGATATGGAAGCATATATAAACGGATATAGCTCTATTTCGCCGCAGAATAGTTTCACTGAAGAAATGTTTCTGCAGGAACCCAGGGATTATAATGGTGTCCGCTTCCTTAAATGCGTTGAGCCTCAATACACAGGACTGCTTGATCCTATGGCAGCAAGGCGTATGAGCAGGATCATAAAAATGGGTGTAACCGCTGCAATGAGATGCCTGAAAAATGCGGGGCTGGAAAAACCCGGAGCGATAATAACAGGTACGGGCATGGGTTGTGTTGAAGATACTGGAAGATTCCTTTCCTCTATTTATGAAAATGAAGAGAAGCTGCTCAATCCAACACCATTCATACAATCGACACACAATACGGTAGCCGCAACTATTGCCCTGATGCTGAAGTGTAATGGCTATAACAGCACATACGGTCACCGGGGGTTCTCGTTCGAAACCGCGCTTCTCGATGCCCTGATGCTGCTTGCTGAAGGAGAAGCAGATGAAATCCTTGCCGGCGCCCTCGATGAACTTACACCCGACCTGTTCACAATTACCGACAGGCTTGGATTCTGGAAAAAGGAGCCTGTAAACAACCTCCGCCTGGGAGAATACAAAACTCACGGAAGCATTGCCGGTGAAGGGGTAGCCTTTCTTGCATTAAGCAGAAATAAAACAGAGAAAAGCGTTGCCGCAATAACTTCTGTAAGGACGCTCTTTAATCCGGAGGGCTTTGATGAGGTCGAAGAACTGCTGAAAAACCAGGCAAAACCCAACCTTGTGATCCTTGGCATCAACGGAGATAATGAGGGAGACCGGCTGTACCAGAAACTAAGATCCGGCATTTTCAGTAATATCCCTGCATTATATTACAAGCACCTGTGCGGCGAATATGACACATCAACGGCTTTTGCCACAACCCTGGCTGCCAGAATTATTAAAGATCAGCATGTTCCGGAAATAATGAAAACCGATGATCATCATTATGGAACCATCAATAATATACTGATCTACAATCATCTCCGCAACAGGGACCATTCATCAATAGTCGTCTCCTCATGCTGAAGATCCGTAACCTCCAGATTTTTTTTGGTGCGATCCTGCTTCTGCTGATCGCAGCGGATCTTTTCACCGGACTCTCATCAAAATATTACATTGGCACTCTTATTGTATTGCTGATACTGATGGCATACGGATCAGCCTCTGTCAGATCAGGAATGTATTTAAGAACACACAACACAGGAGATAAGACAAAAAAAGTCATTGCACTGACCTTCGATGACGGGCCGGACAGAGAGACGACGCCACTCATCCTTGATATTCTTAAGAATGAAGGTATCGCTGCTGCATTCTTCTGCATAGGCAATAAAGCCGAAGAGAATCCTGATATTATTAAAAGAACAGATGAAGAGGGTCATGTTGTCGGGGGACACTCCTATACTCACCGTTACCTGTTCGACTTCATGTGGAGAGACGGTATGGTCGACGAATTGGATAAGAATGAGGAGGCGATCAGGAAAATCACAGGTAAAACAATGCGATTGTTCAGACCTCCTTTTGGCGTAACCAACCCTTCACTGGCAAAAGCAGTACGTGTAAACAATTACGAAACGGTCGGATGGAGCCTTCGTTCCTTCGACACTACAGCAAAGAATGAGGAGAAGCTCCTTAAAAGAGTTATAAAGCATCTTAAACCCGGCGATGTTATCCTCTTTCACGACAGATGTAAAATAACCGCTGCCATTCTCCCAGGATTCATTCGTTATGCCAGGGAAAATGGTTATATCTTTGAACGCCTCGACAAACACCTTGGAATAGAAGCTTATGAATAAGATACATTTCTATATATACGCACTGGCCTTTCTGATGATGCCGGTAACCTCTAAGGCACAGGAGAAAATGAGTCCCCTGGCAGATATCCCGGGCTTCCGCGACAAACTCGAAACGATGTCGGCAAAAGTCCAAAGCATATCAAGCGACTTCATCCAGGAGAAGAACCTTGTTGTTCTTTCCGAAAAGATAATATCGAAAGGTATATTTCTCTTCCGGAAGGAAAACAATATCAGATGGGAATATGTCGATCCGTACCGTTATCTTATCATCATAAGTAACGGAAAAATGTACACCCGCGACGACAAAAACCAGAAAGTATTTGATATTGAGACAAACAAAATGTTCAGGGAAATGAACAGGTTTATAAGCGGATGCATCCAGGGCGATATACTTAAAAATGAAGAGGAGTACGCCACGGAATACTATGAAAACAGCAGCGGATACTTTGTAAAGCTTATACCCCGCGACGAAAAAATGAGACAGATGCTGAATGAGGTTCAGATATGGTTCGATAAGGCTGACCTGACCGTTTCGTCGCTGAGAATGGTTGAATCGGGAGAAGATTATACCCTGATCACTTTTAAGAACAAGAAACTCAATAATGAGATCCCTCTTGAGAAATTTAGCTTTTAGCAGCCTGGTCCTGGCAATATTAAGCAGCTGCTCCGAATCATTATATAAAGGTTCTGAAAGCACAGGGCAGCTTACATCAAACGATCCGGCAGAACATTCATGGTTCCTGAACAATACCGGTCGCACACTTTACAAATGCTCCGTCGATGTTTACGGGAATAATTTCTCGGGGCTTCTCTTTATAAAACCCATTGGAGAAACACACCGCATTCTTTTTATTACTGAGACAGGTCTTAAGATATTCGATATGGAATTTTCGCGAAATAAAGAAATGAAGACCTGGTATTGTATGGAGGCTCTCAACAGGAAAACAATTACCCGTACACTGGGCAACGACCTCTATCTGATGCTCTATAATATTGCAGATAACGGAACTGCACACACATATACAAAAGCCGAAGATAATAGAGTATTTGTCAGGTCGGAAGACATTGGAGGCAGGAGATATTGCTTTTTCGGAAGAAGTACAGGAAAAACTGAGGAGCTGGTAAAAAGAGGAAGCTTACGCAATAAAATGGCAATATCATTTTTTGGCGCTGATGGCCCGGCACCTGATTCGCTGAAGCTTGAACACAATAATATTAAGCTGACAATTCAACTAAACAGGATATATGAAACCGGAGCAGAAATTTCTGAATGACCTGTACACCGTAAAGAGGGTGATCCCGGTGAGTGTTAATAAAATAACAGCACAGGTGGAGATCAATCCCTCCCACTCCATTTTCAGCGGCCACTTCCCGGGAAATCCTGTTTTGCCGGGAGCAGCAACATTACAGATACTCAAAGAACTGGTATCGGAATACCTGGGATGCAGTATCAGGCTCACCAGGGGTGCGAGCATAAAATACCTTTCATTTGTCGATCCACGGAAGAATATCCTTCTCGATTTTGACATCGAGCTGAAAGAGAATGGCAATGGGGTAACCGGTTGCACTGCCGGTATCCATCATGGCGACACTGTATTCTGCAGCTTCAAGGGAGAGTTTACCTTTGTTTAGGTATTATCTTTTTTCGAGACCCAGCTGCGGAGGATAGAAATATCCCATGGTGGAATTTGCCATACCGAGCCGGTACTGACGGTTCTGCATCAGGAATATTTTCCTTGTATCGGCAGGAATATTGGTTGAATAGATCCTCAGTTCACCGGGCAGGCTGGTGACAATCTCCTCGCGCCAGTCGCCTATTATATCACCGACCATGACTACCTTCCCTTCGATCTTCATAAGGGTATCGCCTTTGTATTTCAGGAGCAGGTTGTTGATATTGATCTCTTTAAGATCGTCGGCATCCCACCATACCGGACGAGGCGTCAGTGAGCCCATATCCTTGTCAGAGAGTCTTTTACCTCCGGCGCTGTACATAAAATACTGGTCACCGCCTTTGGCTTCCCCGGCATAGCACTCCATTCCCGGATAGTCAGGATCAATGTCTCCTACCATTCCCTGGCTGTGGACATGTGTTGTGGGTCCCTCGAAACCCCAGATGATCTCACCCGTAGCAGCATCGACGAGGCACACGCCGTTTTTCGGTGAACGCGATTCAATACCGTAAAAAATTTCCATTCCCGGTCTTGAAGGATCAATATCGGCCATGTATCCTGCATCGTTATGCTTTAAGCCTGTGAACCAGACCGGTTTGCCATCGTGGTCAAGGGCAAAGGTTCCTATAATGAGCTCATCATTTCCGTCAAAATCGATATCGCCCTGCATTATCCCATGCTGTCCCTGTCCTCTGTATTTTTCATATTCCCCGGAGCTTTCCCAGTACCATTCCTTCTCCAGCCTGCTGTTTAGGGCCATTGTTTTTATTATTGTATATGTGCCCCGCTGCATCACCAGTGAGGGCTTCTTACCGTCGAGATAGGCTACTGTAAGGAAATTACGGCTCCAGTAATTATAATTGTTCAGGAAGCCCTCCTTTGAAAGCCAGTCGCGCCGGGAGACTATCCTGCCTGTTTTTCCGTCAATTTTTACCAGGTACTCAGGGCCTTCGAGAACATGACCGTCGGTCTCGCGTGGATCACCCTCGCCGGCTTTGGCATATACCTCTGCAGATCCGTCGCCGTCGATGTCGTACACCATATAAGGCGAATACCATGTCCCGGTCTCAATAGCCCAACCCATATCATAGCTCCACATAAAGCGTCCCCCTGAACTATATGCATGAAGGGTATATGGTTCCGGACTGCGCTGCCAGTAACCGGGCATATGATAGGGATCGACATTGAAATCGGGGTATTGAATGACAAAATCGTATGCCCCGTCACCATCGAGGTCCCCTACACCCAGTCTCTTCAGCCTCTTCTCGGTATTGAGCTTTATTGAATAATAAGGCTGATTGCCTGTGAGCATGAAAACCGTTGCCTCTCCCGGCGTCTCCTGTTCACGGCCTTTAACAACTGACTTTATCCTGTAACGGTATGCCATTCCCGGTTTTACCGAGGCATCGATAAAATTGGTTGTGCTGATTACAGGTTCTTTATTTACTTTCAGGTATTCAGACGAGCCGGCCTCTTTCCTGTAGACATTAAATGAGATATCCGGGGGATCATCCCTCAGGAGACGCCAGCTGATAAAGGCATGCGTACCGTCGATAGTCAGGGCAACAACACCCCTGTCTACCTTTTCAATAAAGGGCGTCTGTGCATTCAGAAGCCCGTTAAAAAGTATCATAATGAGCACGAAAAAGAGCTTATTCATGAGGTAAGGGTATTGGTTATAACAAGTTTATGAACAAAAATGAAATAAAACAATCCGTTGACCTGATTTTCATCCTCAGGATTTTTTACTTTTATTAGTCAAATTAAACCTAACCATAATGAAGAAGTTCATACTGCTCTCTGCCTGTTACCTTATGATTGTATTTTCAGGATGCAGGCCAAAAACCGACTGCAACAGCCTGTACGACCTTATCAAAGCAAAATCAGATGCCGGAGAGTTCCTCGAAGCATCTGAACTGGCTGATTCACTGCGAGCTAACTGTACGGATGCAGTACAGCTTATTATGAAGAGCGACTCACTGGTTGAGATCAACAACAGGATAAGACTCGATTTCTCTCTTACGGAAAATGATTTTCTCGCAAGAGTTGAAAGGAACACCGGTAAACAAACTGACTCTGCCCTTAAAGCGTGGAATGACAGAAAATGGATTGAATGGAGGATGATCGACGGGAAAAAAATGTATTTCAACAGGGCTGCTTCGAACCTGGTCCTTCTCAGGGACTTCTATGAAAACCGTGAAGAACAGGACAGGATGACCTATGCCGACTCGCGCATGAAGAACAGGTTGCAGCACTCCCGCATGGTGGTAAAGTCAGCAGCGGGGAAGACAAGTCCTGTATGCCCTGTAACCATGAACATCAGATATACTATCACCGTCCTTCCGGATGCTGTTCCCGGAGGTGAAACAGTACGATGCTGGCTGCCCTTCCCCAAAGAAAACCATGCCAGACAGAATAATGTTGAATTTCTTTCTGCATCAGAACCTGATTATATTATTGCTCCCGATTCATTGATCCACAGATCGGTATATATGGAAAAGAAAGCTGTCAGCGACTCAGCCACAATTTTCACTATCACATTCAGATATACATCTTCGGCTGTAAGCTTTGATCCTGAGAAAATAAATGCCCTTCCCTATGATAAGGAAAGTAATACCTATAAAATATATACTGCCGAGGAGCTTCCAGATATCTGCTTTACTGAAAACGTAAAAAGGATTGCCGACTCGATCACCTCGCCTGAAGATTCTCCGGTTGAGATGTTCAGTAAGATATACCTCTGGTTCAAGCAGAATATCCAATGGACAGGGGCCCTGGAATATTCCGTGATGCCGAATATCCCTGAATATGTGCTGCAGAATATGAGAGGCGATTGCGGTATGCAAACTTTTCTGTACATGTCGATGCTCAGGTATAAAGGAATACCTGTACGTTGGCAAAGCGGCTGGATGGTCCCGCCTGACAACAGGAACCTTCACGACTGGTGTGAAGTATATTTTGAAGGCACGGGATGGGTCCCCTCCGACGTATCATATGATCTGCAGGATTCTGACGAAAGGTTGATAAGACAATTCTATATGTCGGGCATCGACTCGTACAGGATGATAGTGAACGACGGTGTCGCAGGGCCTCTTTTTCCTGGAAAGAAATTTATGAGAAGCGAGCCTTTCGACTTCCAGAGAGGCGAAGTGGAATGGAAAGGAGGCAATCTCTATTTCGACAAATGGGATTATAAGATGGAAATTGAATATGTTGAATAAGAACTAACTGGACTGAATGAAATTTTTATCAATAATTTTTCTCGTCACAATTACGGTACAGGTTGCCGGCCAGGAGCTTATCAGTTTTGTCGACCCTCTGATAGGCACTGCACCAGCAGCGACAATAAGTGCAAAGAGGCACAGCGAATCGGCTTCAGAGGACAAAGGACAGACCTTCCCTGGTGTGGGGAGACCTTTCGGCATGACACAATGGACTCCTGAGACTAGGACCACAGAAATAAAGTGTATTTCGCCGTATTATTACAACGACAAGACGATCAGCGGTTTCAGGGGCAGTCACTGGATGAGCGGCAGCTGCACACAGGATTATGGAAGCATAACCCTGATGCCGTTTGCCTCCGAAAAGCCCGACACTGTGGCAGCTTCGCCTCTTTCTACATACGATAGATCCGGAATGGTCTCAACTCCTGCATATTGCAGAGTCCTTCTCACCAATTCAGATATTTTAACCGAGCTTACTGCATCAGTCAGGTCAGGACTTACCAGGTTCACATTTCCGGGCACAGGGAAGTCATGCATCTATATAAGAGTTAACAGCGACGAAAGAGAAGGTAAGATTATCGTATCAGGCAACACCATTATAGCAGAGAACCCAGTACACAGGATATACCAGGGACGGGGCAGATCCGCCGGCTTCAGCGGCTGGTTTGCTATTCGCTTCGACAAGCCATTTGAAGTAATACGCAACGAACCAGGCTCACAATTTATGACGATATCCTTCGGAAAGGAAACGAGTGTCATAGCCTCGGTTGGTTCTTCGTTCACAGGTGCAGATGCAGCACTGGCAAACCTCATGGAGGAGATCCCTGTTCCGGATTTTGAAAAGCTGCGGCGGCAGACCGAAGAGGTCTGGAACAATACTCTTGGAAAAATAAAGGTAAAAGGCGGATCGCGGGAAGACCTGGTAAAATTTTACACGGCTCTCTATCACTGTTACCAGCTTCCGCGCATTGCCAGCGATATAGACGGCAGCTATCCCGGCTTCGCTGAAGACGACATGATACATAGGGCTGAAGGATTCGACTATTATGACGATTTCTCGATGTGGGACACCTACAGGGCTCTTCACCCGCTGATGACTATCCTTGAACCTGCAAAAACCACCGACATGGTTAAATCGCTGATATTAAAGGCGGAACAGGGAGGATGGATGCCAATATTCCCCGCATGGGCAAGTTATACTGCCGCGATGATAGGCGATCACGCATCCACTATGATCGCTGACGCCTGGATGAAGGGCATCAGGGATTTTGATATCGAAAAGGCATATCTCTACATGAGGAAAAACGCTTTCGATACCCCTCCACGTAACGAGTATATCGACGGCAAAGGCCGCAGAGCTCTCGACAGCTATTTAAAATATGGCTATATCCCCCTCGAAGACTCCGTATGGGATGCTTTTCACAAAAGGGAGCAGGTATCAAGGACCCTTGAGTATGCACTCGACGATTATGCACTTTCAAATGTTGCAAAGACCCTTGGCAGGAAGGACGATTACACGGCATTGAAGAAAAGAGCAGGTAACTACAGGAATGTCTTTGACAAAAGCACCGGATATGTAAGGGGAAGATATGCTTCGGGAGAATGGATAGAACCGTTTAAACCAAATTCAAAGGCTTCATATATCTGTGAGGGAACACCATTCCAGTACACATGGTATGTTCCTCACGATTTACCGGGGCTGATAAGACTTATGGGAGGTAAAAAGGCCTTCGTGCAGAAACTGGACGAATTCTTTGATGAAGGATATTACTGGCATGGAAATGAAACCGACCAGCAGGCTCCCTTCATGTATGCCATGGCCGGCGAACAGTCAAAAACAGGGAGGCTCACAAGAAAGATAAACGATGAAGAGTACGGGACAGGTCCGGGAGGCCTCAGCGGTAACGAAGATGCAGGCCAGATGTCGGCATGGCTGGTCTTTTCCATGATCGGCTTTTATCCAGTCTGCCCCGGCTCAGGAGAATATATACTTACCTCACCCGCCTTCAATGAGATAAGCATTGAACTGCCCGGTGGAAGGCATTTCACAATTGAATCAAGAGGAATGGATGAAAACAATTTCGATATCAGCTCCTCAATGCTGAACAGCAGCATCCTGAAAAACAGCAGAATAGCTCACCGCGACATTATGGCCGGGAGCACTCTTCTGCATATGATCGCTGTAAATCCTTAGTCGAGCAGCACTTTCACAACCACTTTGCGCACCTGTGAATTCTCCCCGTCCTTAAGTCCGGGCCTATGCAGGTCGCCGGGGAAGAAAATAAAGAACCTGTCGGG
>Ga0116171_10001766_pt1 | contig 21181 bp, 21 predicted proteins | sample AD_JPNHW2_MetaG_FD_89798 | JGI IMG/M metagenome (GOLD analysis project Ga0116171, IMG submission 89798) | Active sludge microbial communities of municipal wastewater-treating anaerobic digesters from Japan - AD_JPNHW2_MetaG | ecosystem: Engineered > Bioreactor > Anaerobic > Digestate | place... | reverse complement strand
TAATTAATAATAAAAATCAGCCTCTTTAAATAAATAAAAAAGTATTAATTACTTTACACTCACCTTAACACTATAAAATCCAGTATTAGAAGCATTAAACACCGTTTCATAAATCGACAAATATATAATACCGCTAGCCTTTGCTGTTCCTGAATATTTAGAACCAGCCTTAATACTCTCCCCTTCTTCACCAATACGATATACTACATTTCCATAGGTAGGATATGTGCTTGAGTAATCATTTTCATATTCTGTAGAAGTATTTCCATCGGGAGTATATTTGTTGCCCGATAAACTTTCTAATGTTATTTCACCAAAAGCAGAAATATTAATTTTTTGTCCTGATTTCACTTTTATCCCTGTACTAAGCCATCCATCGTTCTCATTTCCACTAATATGTTTTGAAGCTATTAATTTAAACGTTTTGTCGCCATTTAATGCATCAAAATAAGAAACTTCCACATTTTTAATTTTTTCTTTTGGTATATTTAATTCACCAAATTCGGTTTTTAGAGATATCGATTTAATAGCATATTCCCCACCTATATTATATTCATAATCAATATTAATAATATCTTTATCATTATAGCTTTCATCTACACCATAGAGGCTTTTCATTTCACTCAGTGCATTTTCGGGTGAATAATCGGTATATTCTGATATTTGATAGTTTTCGCCGTATATATAATCGCTAAGAACGGGGATTGTATTTATGCTCATTTTTACAAGTTCATCGTATGCCGCTTGTCTTTTTTCTTCAGTAGGATCGGCCATTTGCTTTATTAAATTTTCCACTTTTGTTTTACTTGTAACATCGGGCGTAATTCCAAACTCAATAGAAGAAACATTTTTAATTGGTATTTCCAATTTCCCGAAATCGGTTACTAACAAAACCGTTTTTATACTTGTAGAAGTGCCCGAAATAACATTACCATCGCGCAAACTTAATTTTAATTCAACTTTTTCGCTTTGAGCATAAATAGTATTAACTGCAAAAACGATTAAACATAAAATAAGTGTTTTTTTCATAATTTTATTTTTTAGTGAAAATCATACAAATTTAAGTCAAAAACAAATGAATTCTACACTCATTGATATTTATTTTAAAATAATTTCTTTAATATACTCTTCTGCTAACTCTTTGTTAATTAAATTCATCAATTTTGTTCTTGCATAAAATAACTCTTCTTTAATTGCGGCATTATCCATTGTTACATATATTTTTTTCTCTCTTATGTAAATGGCTTTGGTATGTTTAGCAATAACACTTCCAACAATTTTAGGCCAGGTTTCAATAATTTTTAATTCTCTTAACTTATCATTTAACTTATATTCTTTTAATAATTCGTTAATGATTTCTTTTAAGCTATGTTCATTCGATTTATGCATAGAATATTATGATCGGTGTAAAATTTCTTTTGATTTTCCGTTTACAATTTCAAATATCTTTATTTCTGTATTAATATCTCTAAAAATTAATTCAATTCTTTCCGGATGAGCGTCTGTAATAAAAACCTGTCCAAAACTATTATCACTAACCAATTTCATTAATTGTTCAACACGTGAATTATCTAGTTTATCAAAAATATCATCAAATAATAAAATCGGTTTAAAACCTTTCATTTTTTTGGTATATTCAAATTGGGCTAACTTTAATGAAATAATAAATGATTTTTGTTGACCTTGTGAGCCAAACTTTTTAAGGGGGAAAGAATCAAGCATAAAAATTAAATCATCCTTGTGCACCCCTGTTGTAGTATACTGAAGGATTCTATCTTTATCAAGTGATTCATTGAGCAATGTTACGTAATCATTATTTTCAAGTTGAGATTGATAAAAAAGGTTCACTTTTTCTTTTTTCCCAGTAATAAAAGAATAATAGGATTGAAATAAAGGGATAAATTCTTGAATAAAATTATTTCTTTTTTCAAAAATCTTTTTACCTAAGTCGATTAACTGTTGATTCCATATTTCAAGAGCAGATTGATCGAATTTTCTTTTTTCGGCAAAGTATTTTAACAATGTATTTCTTTGAAGTAAGGCTTTGTTATAGTTAATAAGATCGTCTAAATAGATTTTATCAAATTGAGCAATCACGCTGTCAATATATTTACGCCGAATTTCACTTCCTTCGCTTATTAATGCATTATCGGAAGGAGAAATCATAACCAAGGGGTAAAGTCCAATATGATCCGAAAAACGAGCATATTCTTTTTTATTAATCTTAAACTGTTTACGTTCATTTTTTTTCTGGGCACAATAAATATCATCTTGTATTTCTCCTTTTAAAAAAGATCCTTGAACAAGGAAGAAATCCATTCCATGAAAAATATTTTGTGTATCGATTGAATTAAAATAGCTTTTACAAAAAGAGAGGTAATGAATAGCATCTAAAATATTTGTTTTTCCAACGCCATTATTACCAACAAAGCAATTAATTTTATCGCAGAAGAATATATCATCTTCCGAATAATTTTTAAAATTTAAGAGAGAAAGCTTTTGAAGATACATATTTTTCAAATTTACAAAATATTTATAAAATATCGTTGATTCGAGAGGAAGGAATTATTTTTATTTCTTTTTTTAAAGATAAATATTGTAATTTTTAAAAAAAAACATAATTTCGCAGATTAATATTATAATTCTATGTCAAAAGAAAAAAACTTAAAAGGCGATAAAAATATTGGTGCTGTTGAAGAAGTTCTAAGCAAATCCGAGCATTTTATTGAAAAAAACCAAAAAACCATTATGTATGTTATTGGCGCTATAATTCTAGTTGTAGGCGGATACATGGCATATAATAAATTCTATATGGGTCCGAAAGAAAAAACAGCTCAGTCGGAAATATTTTGGGCTGAAAATTATTTTGGGAAAGATTCCGTTAAACTAGCATTAAATGGCGATGGCACCCATTCGGGGTTTTTAGACATTATTGATAGTTACGGAATGACAAAATCGGGCAATTTAGCTAAATATTATGCCGGTTTATGTTACCTTAAATTAGGTCAATTTGAAGAAGCTATTGATAATTTAAAGAAATTTGACTCCGATGATCAGTTTGTTAATGCAATGGCATTAGGAGCTATTGGAGATTCATACATGGAACTCAATGATACCGATAATGCCCTTAAATATTATTTAAAGGCAGCAAATAACGGGGATAACGCATTCACTTCGCCTTTATTCTTAATGAAAGCTGGATCTACCTATGAATTATCCGGAAATTATACAGAAGCCGTTAAATTATACGAACGCATTCAAAAAGAATATCATAAAAGCTACGAATCGCGCGAAATTGAAAAATATATTGCAAGAGCAAAAGGCTTAATGGGTGAAAAATAATACGATAAAAAAATAATTAAAATAGCAGGAATGTAATATTTCTGCTATTTTTGTTTTATAACTTATACTTTATGGCAACCAAACGAAAGAACTTATCCATTTATAATAAAAAAAACATTGCTAATTTATCCGATATCAATATAGGTATTGTTGTTTCGGAATGGAATCAATCTATTACCGATTCCCTCCTTAATGGATGTATCGACACGTTAAAAAAACATGGTATTGATGCTAACAATACCAATATTCAATATGTTCCAGGTAGTTTTGAATTACCCTTAGGTGCTCAATTCATAATTAAATCGGGAAAATATGATGCTATTATTTGTTTAGGGTGTGTAATACAAGGAGAAACGAGGCATTTTGACTTTATTTGTCAAGCCGTTTCAAATGGAATAACCCAAACCGGATTAAATTACAACACTCCCGTTATATTTGGTGTATTAACTACAAATACAATAAAACAAGCCCAAGATCGTTCCGGAGGAAAACATGGCAATAAAGGAGTAGAAGCGGCTGTTACAGCATTAAAAATGATTGAATTAAAAAAACGCTTGCTTTAAAAAATTAATTTCCGAACACACAAATGAATAATTCATTGAAAATAGTATATATGGGCACCCCTGATTTTGCGGTGGAACCCTTAGCTATTTTATTAAAAAATGGGTATCTTGTTAAAGCTGTAGTTACTGCGCTCGACAAACCTGCCGGGAGAGGACTCAAAAACAACGAATCGGCGGTAAAAAAATTTGCCACCTCGCAAGGGATACCTATTCTGCAGCCCATTTCATTAAAAGAGGAAACATTTATTCATGAACTAAAACATTTAAATCCCGATGTTATTATTGTGGTAGCTTTTAGAATGTTACCAGAGGAAGTATGGGGTTTACCGAGTCGCGGAACTATTAACCTACATGCCTCTTTATTGCCTCAATATAGAGGTGCTGCCCCTATTAATTGGGCTATTATTAATGGAGAAACAGAAACAGGGGTAACTACTTTTTTTATAAATAAAGAAATTGATACAGGGCATATTATATTTTCGGAACGCATTCCTATAAAAGAAGACGAAAATGCGGGTGTGTTGCATGACAACCTAATGCAATTGGGTTCCCAGCTTATTTTAAAAACAGTAAGAGCTATTGAAAATAATAGCATACAAGCAATACCACAAAGCAACATCGCTAACCATAATTTAAAAAAGGCACCTAAAATTTATAAAGAAACGTGTAATATTAATTGGAATAAAACGTGCACTGAAATATACAACCTAATACGTGGATTGAGTCCATACCCGGCGGCATATACAACGTTAATATCTCCAGAAGGAAAATATTATATTATAAAAATATTTAAAGCCCAAAAAGAAATCTGCAAACACGCTAAACCTATTGGTACTGTAGGCACAGACCAAAAAAGCCTTATATCTATTGCTGTTACTGATGGTTATGTCTATTTGCAGGAAATTCAATTATCAGGAAAGAAAAAAATGCCTACTAACGAATTTTTAAGGGGGTTCTCTATTAATAGCGAATGGAAAGCAAACATGCTTTAACGAACTATTAATACTATCTATCTATTTTTTTAATTTATTTATCGACATATATATTTCAAACACCTGAAATTATTCCTATTTTCGAGCTATTCGCAAAATATTTTTTAAAAAAAGCTTTATTATTGCCTATATTTGCATAACAATTCACGTTAGTTAACCATTTTAAAAATCAAAACATGAACAAAGCACAATTAATTGAAGCAATTGCTTCTGAAACAAAAATGACAAAAGCTGATTCTAAATTAGCATTGGAAGCTTTCTTAACAGCAACATCTAAATCTTTAAAAAAAGGGGATAGAGTTGCATTAATCGGCTTCGGTTCTTTTTCTATTACTAAAAGAGCTGCAAGAAAAGGACGTAATCCTCAAACCGGAAAAGAAATAAAAATAGCTGCTAAAAAAGTAGTTAAATTTAAAGCTGGTGCTGAATTAGCAAAAAAAGTAAAATAATTTTACTTCATTTTATTTTATTAAGTCTCCCAAGGTGGAGACTTTTTTGTTTTTAACAGGTCTATTTGTATTTTTGCGTGTAAATAATAAATCATGACTAATTTTAATCCGAACGATATAGGGAATTTAAATAATAATATTTTTGGGCTCCCTACCAATGAAAATGATGCTAAATTAATTTTCATTCCTGTACCTTGGGATGTGACTGTTTCATACGGAGGGGGCACTTCCAAAGCACCGGAAGCTATTTTCGAAGCTTCTTTTCAAGTAGATCTTTTCGACGCATTTAAAGAAAATGCGTGGGAAACCGGATATGCCATGATTCCTGTATCGAAAGAACTTATTGAAAAAAACGATCACCTTAAAACATATTCTAGGAAAATAATTTCACAACTAGCCTCAGGGAATATCTCTGAAGACTTTGATGAATCCGTTGCATTCATTAACAAAGGAGGTGAAGAGCTTAATACATGGGTAAAAGAAACGTCAGACATCTATTTATCTCAACATAAATTAGTCGCTATAATTGGCGGAGAACATAGTGTTCCTTTAGGATTCATTCAATCTCTCGCTAAACATTATACCGATTTTTCTATACTCCAAATTGATGCACATGCCGACCTTAGAAATGCTTACGAAGGTTTTAATTTTTCGCATGCCTCTATTATGTTCAATGCCTTAAAAATTCCGCAAGTAAAAAAATTGGTCCAAATAGGTATTCGAGATTACTGTCAGGAGGAATACGCTTATATTAAAAAATCTTCTGGAAGAATAAAAACTTTTTTTGATCGGGATATGAAAAGAGATTTATATGAAGGAACTTCATGGAAAAACATTTGCGACTCCATTATAAAAGAACTCCCGTCCCAAATATATATTAGTTTTGATATTGACGGATTAGACCCTAAACTATGCCCTAATACAGGGACTCCTGTTGCAGGAGGATTAGAAACAGAACAAATTTTTTATTTGTTAGAGCAAATAGTTTTAGCAGGAAAAAAAATAATTGGATTTGATTTGTGTGAAGTTACTCCTTCGGGAGAGAATGAATGGGACGCGAATGTAGGAGCTCGAATATTATATCGATTAGCGAACATAATGACTAAATCGAACGGTATTTAATATGCACGATATTTCTATTGACACCAAACTTAATTTATACGATCATCTTTGTAAGTTTATCTTAGCCGATCGAAAAAAAAGAATTGAAGATGTTGTTAGAAACAGAACACGTCATCTAACACTTGTGCTAGAAGATATATTTCAACCGCACAACGCTAGTGCTGTTTTAAGAACATGCGATTGTTTTGGCATTCAAGATGTTCATATTATTGAGAATAAAAACGAATACCATATAAATCCCGATGTTGCATTAGGTTCGTCGAATTGGTTATCGCTATTTAAATATAACCAAAATGAAGAAAACACTCTTTCTTGCATTGAAACACTTAAAAAGAAAGGATATACTATTGCAGCTACCTCGCTGCATTCCAATTATATCCCTATGGAAGACTTAGATATTCATAAGAAAACAGCGATTTTTTTTGGAACAGAGAAAAGTGGGCTTTCGACTGATGCTCTTGAAAATGCAGATATCCATATTCATATTCCGATGGTTGGTTTTACCGAAAGCTTTAATATTTCTGTTTCGGCCGCTATTATTCTTCATACCTTAACAAATAAAATTCGAAAATCGAACATCGATTGGATGTTAAGCGAACCGGAATTACTGGACCTAAAATTAGACTGGGTAAAACAAACGATTAAGAAATCGGATCTAATAATTGAACAGTTTTTGCAAAATTATTCAAAAAAAACACCTTTGGATAAAACATTTTAATTTGGAATTATGTTACATTTATTTATTTATAATATCTTTGTTCATTAAATTTAAAAAACAATTATAATTTATAATTATGGGAAAAGGAGATAAAAAATCAAAACGTGGTAAAATTACCATTGGATCTTTCGGCGTATCACGTCCTCGCAAAAAAGCAAAATCGATAAAAGGCGAAGTAAGTCCTAAAGCAGAAAAAACAAGCGAATTAAAAGAAAAGAAGACAACAAAAAAACCGGCTGCAAAAAAACCAAAAAAAGAATCAGCTGAATAATTTTACCTATTATAATAAAAGAATTAGTGAGGGTTATTTTTCCCTCACTAATTTTTTATATACAGTTCCTCTTTCTTCAAAGTTTTTAAACATATCATAACTAGCTGCTGCTGGAGACAACAAACAAATTCCGCTCTTATTGGTGTGTTGTTTCGCCAATTTAACCCCTTCTTCTAAAGAGTTAACAAAAAATAAATTCTTCGAATTATGTTTTTTTTCATTTATTCCCATCATTATTCTTTTCCCTGCTTTTCCAAGCATAATAATATTATTTATAGAAGAAGTAATTAAATATTCAATTAATAAATCATAATTTATTCCTCTATCAAATCCTCCTAATATAATTGTATCCACCTTTTTTAATGTATTAACCGCTTGAATGGTAGCTTCGGGAATAGTTGCAATAGAATCGTTATAGTAAATAATTTCATCGTATACCCCAACATATTCCAATCTATGCGCTAAACCTTGAAAAGAAGATATACCAGTCTCAATTGCGTTATTAGGTATACCACATGCTTTACAAGCGGATACAGCAGCCATCATATTCACTTTATTATGGTCTCCTTTTAAATACGTTTCGTTTTTAAAATCGAAAATGACAGTTTTAGAAATGCCATCGTAAAAAATAAGTTTATTATCTTCAATCCAACACCCTTTTCCTCCTTTAATATTTAGTGAATAGCCGTAATGATTTTCGGGAAGTCTTTCTATCTCTATTTTCTGTTGAATAAGGGGGTCATCTATATTATAAATAAAAATATCATTTTGATTATTTTGATATTTTTTAATATTCATTTTTGCTTTTTGATAAGCTTCAAATGAATTAAAATAATCTAAATGTTCTTGAAATAAATTTAAGAGAATGGCTATATGTGGCGCTTTATTAATATATTCCAATTGATGTGCAGATAATTCGTAAACAATAATCGTATTTTCATTTATGTATTCTATCGCATCAAAGGCAGGAACTCCAATATTTCCAACTAATACCACATTATCGGTAAATAGCTTAATTGTATGATAAATTAAACTAACGGTAGTGCTTTTTCCTTTAGTACCAGTTACTCCAATAATTTGACGCGTGTAAAACTCCAGAAAAAGGCTTGTTTGTGAAGTAATTGTATGTTCTGGTATTTGAAAAGAAATCGTATTTAGCTTAATTCCGGGAGACTTCATAATAAAGTCGTATTCATTAATAGAATCTAAGTAAGAAGGGCCTGCAATTATTTTTGTAAATTCGTCTTCCCATTTTGTTATATGCAAATTCTGATCGGCAATAGTAAGTTGTAGTTTAGGGAAGTATTTTCTAAAAAACCGAAATGAAGATTCCCCTTCGCGTCCAAAACCTAAGATAAGGATTTTTTTACCAGCGATTTTATTTTTTACGAATTCAATCATTTAATTTATTTTTCAAAATCGTTTCAAAAAAAGTTGACAGAAAATGTTTATCATTATAATCCTTTAATAACAATGATATTGGTTTATTTTGAAATGTTTTATAATTTATCGTAGTTTTATAAAAATTTAACAAAAAAGGGAGTTTGTTTCCTGTATGCTTATTTATTATTTCACACAACGAAATATTTACTTCCTTAATAGTACCAACACATTCAAACGGCTTCGTTTCTGAAAGACCAATAAGTTGTTCGAATTCGCATATTAATTCTTTTTTCTCAAAAAGGTTACTTCCAAAAATACGAATCATTGTTTCGGAAGGAATAAAAGGGGAAAGAATAATAAAAGTAAACAAGCATTTAGCACATTTTCCGCACCAAATATTATTTTTAGAGCCTACATTACAACTTTTAAATACATTAAAATAAGCTTCATTCAATGCAAAAAGTTTGGCTATTTGTGTTTCATTAATAGGTCTTAAAAAACTAAAATAATTGATATCTGAAGTGATATATTTCATATAATATTCTCTAAAATCGCTCTCGAACTCAATAGATTTAGAGTATTGATGATTTACCGAAGAGTTTTCGACAGTTGATTCGTTGGAACTCGATTCGTTTGAAAGCACTATATTTTTATACCCTACTACAGATGCAGCAAGTAAACTAATAAAAGCAAGTAAAGCAGAAAAAGGCGTATGCCCGTTTAAATATCCTTCATCATTCAGTCTAATTAATAATGGGTCAATTGTTCGATATACTTTTAAAATTTTATCGTCCTCATATCCTCCAACATGAGCTGTTTCTAAACATGCTTTTCGGGGGTTAAGTATTAATAAAAGATTGGTGTTTTTAGTTCCTGATAATAACTCCATGGATACGGTAGAATCTTTCCCTCCACCAATAGGAATAATATGATAGTTCTCTGTTTTCAAAGAGCATTTTTCTAAAACATTATCAGAAGAGGCACTAATTTTAACAAACTCATCAATGCTGGTACTAATAGAATTTAAGTAAAAAAATTCACCTAACCCATTAAAATATATTTTTTTCCAAAATTTAATTTGATCAAAATTTAATGCATACGGTTTTATTACAATTTCGGGAGGGCATGCCGCTTTCCAATAGCTTATTAATTCAACCATACCGATATGAAATACAATGTTTTTAAGATGATTATTCAATACATTTTCAGGTACAATAGGTGTATTAAAAGGAAATTGAATAGTAGGGCGAAAGGAATGTTTATTATCTAGATTAAAATTAAAGGAAGCTGTTATCGTATTTTCATTGATTGAATAATCAAAACTTTCATAAATAAATCGTTTGTATTGTTTACGATATTTATTATATTTATATTGATTATTATTTCTATTCATTTTTTGGTATATTTATTGTTTAATGCTAATAGAATATGTTTCAAAATTAGTAAATTGTTGTATAATTTAGCTTTAATTTTGCATTTTATTATATCGATGTGCTATGAGCTTATTAAAAACTAAACCTTCAACGGGAACCCTATTAGTATCGGATCCATTCCTTAAAGATACGTATTTTAATCGTTCTGTTGTTTTACTTGCAGAACATAACGAAAATGGCACTTTTGGACTTATAATTAATAAACCGATTGAAGTAAAATTAAAAGAGGTTTTAACAGATTTCCCCGATTTCGATGCAACCCTTTTTATTGGGGGGCCTTTAAAAACAGATAATTTATTTATGCTTCACAACAAAGGGGAACAAATTGAAAACAGTTCAAAAATTATGAATGGTTTGTACTGGGGAGGTAATATTGACACCATTAAATCAATGATTGATGATAAAAAAATGACGCCTCTCGATATTCGTTTCTATATAGGTTATTCCGGCTGGGATGCAAATCAGCTAAACAAGGAATTAAGTGAAAATGCCTGGATTATTGCCAAAGCGAAGCCCAATGAATTTTTAATAAAAACGCCTGAAATTTTATGGAAAAATTTAGTTACTTCACTTGGTAGTGAATATGCTTTATGGGCAAATTACCCAATAGATCCAATAATGAACTAACTTATTTTATTATAATTCTGAAACAAAAGCACCAGATTTAGCAATAGAATAACAAGGAATATTAAATTCATTGCATTCTTTTTCCCATTTTTCTAATTTCCACCATGCATTTGAAAGATCTAAAACAATCATTTGAGGTTTATATAAATTTAAAACATCCGCTATCTTTGTATTAATATTTCCTGAAATAACAAGATAATCAACATTTATTGGCGTGTTTGAAGTTAAATATTTTTCATCTTTAATAACCCAAGCTATTCTTTTTTTATAAAATTGAATTATATTTCTTTTAATCATAATAAAATTAGCTGTTTGTTTTTCCTTACTATTTAATAAATCATGCATATAAAAGGTTTGTGGGCTATCTAATTGATTTTTATCCCAGTTATTTTTTATATGCATATTCATTGCTTTTTCGTTTTTAATTAATGATGAATCGCAAAGCAACAAATGATTTTTTCCGGAAATAAAGTCTATAGCCGTTGATTTATTTATGTGATAGACTATTATTTTTTTTTGTTTTTCTAGTTGAATTTGCCGAATCGAAATGGAAGAAAACAAAAGGATTAAAATTGTTAATGCACAAAAAATAAGAATCTTTCGTTTTGAATAAAAATAATAACCAATTATTATTATTGCTATATAAGCAAAAATGGTTTCTACTAATGAAACATTTACTTGATGTGTAACGGACATCGGGAGTGATTCAATATACCGAATTGATTGATTTAAGCCATAAACTAAATATACCAATACAGACCCGAAAAAACTTGAAATAAAAGTAATTGGTGACAACAACAACAACGCAATCCCGCTATATATAATAAAGTTTGAAAGAGGAACAATAATAATATTGGTTAATAAAAAATAATTCGGGAACTGATGAAAATAATACAAAGATAAAGGAGCTGTAGCAATTTGTGCAGCAAGAGAAACACTTACAATTAGCCATAATTGATTCAGCAACCATGATTTTGGAATCCACCAATTATAGATACGTTTTTGAAGAATTACAATTCCAATAACAGCCACATAAGATAACTGAAACCCAATATTGGCAAGCAAAAGCGGATTTACCAATAATAAAAAAATAGCCGATGCCGCAATGGTATTATATATGTTGGTATATCGATTAAACGATTGTCCAATAATAACAAATGTAATCATGGTTGCGGCACGATTAACTGCTGGTGAAAAACCAGTAATAGCAGCATAAAACCAAATCATTAAAACTAAAATAATGGGCTTAATTATTTTTCCTGATTTTGTTTTTTCTAATCCAATAAGTAAAAAATTTAAAACAATAAAAATGACTCCCACGTGCATACCGGAAACACTTAATATATGTAAGGCGCCGGTACCTTGATAAACACTAATTAAATCTGAATCAATTTTATCGGTATACCCTAATATTAAGGCAGCAGATACGGCATATTCTTCACCGCTTAAATTATTTTCTTCAAAAATTCGCAAAAAAACATTTCTTATATTAAGCGCTTGTTGTTTAACCCAATTCCCTTTACCTGTTGCTAATTTATGCCAGCGTTCTGATTTAACAAATCCTTGCGAAAAAACAGATTGCATGGATAAATATTTTTTATAGTTAAATTCTTCCGGGTTCTGGGGTGCTTTAACTTCGGAAAAATCGGCAAACAAAACAATACAATCCCCATACTTTAATTCGGCGGCAGCACTATCTTTGGTAAAATAGGTCATCGCTTTTCCGGTAACAGGGAGCCATTGATTGTTTTTCTTGATGGATTGAATCCCCAGTAAAACTTTATATGAATTACTTCTTTCTTGAATGGGATCTAGGATGGTAGCTATTACGGTATCTTGTTTTGAACGAACATGAGAGAAATCTGTTTTGCAATTTACTTCTTTATAATTGCTTGTAATTAAATATCCAAAAATTATAAAAAAAAGGTGAATACATAACCCAAATATCCATCGGTGTTTATAGTTTCGAATAAATTTTTTATAATTAAAGATAAAAAAAATAAGGATTAACGAAAATCCAACAATAATGGATTCATCAATATTAAAAATATTATTAAATGTTAACGATAAAGAAATTCCTAGAATAAAAGGTATTAAAATTCGTAGTAGCGGTAAGCGATTCCAAGTATTCATAAAGATACGCTTACTGATTTTTTAATTCGGTAATATTAATAATGGTAACATCCTTATAATAAAACTGAATTATTTTTTTTAATGTCCATCCATAATCTACCATTTTCATAGCCCCTTCCTGGCATAAGCCTACTCCATGTCCATAGCCATTTCCATTAAATATTAGAGTATCGCCTTGTTGATCAAGAGAAAAGAAAGTAGAATTAAATTTAAAATCGCTTCTAATTTTTTTTAAATGTATATTCGGGTTTTCATCAAAATAAACTTGACGTGTTTTTTGTTTATAGCTTAATGCTTCTTTTTTCATTAAAGAATCAGTTACAGGGTAATTGTAGTTCGCCGATAAATATTCTAACCATTTATTTACGGGTATTTTTTTTATCCATTTTGCATGCGATTGTTTTAAGCAAAAAGTATCTTTTACCGACTTCAGATAAGAAGTTTCAATTGACCACACATCTTCTGAATTAACCGTTTTTCCTCCGCAGTTAGAATGAAATGCAGCGGAAATAGGTTTGTTATGTTGATCAATAATAATATCGCCGTTTGTTTGCGAAGTTGCCATCATGATTAAGCTATTCGTACATCTTCCTCTATACAACTGACAATGAACATTATCGCATAAATTAAACGCTTCTTCTTTAATATGTTTTCTTAAGTTGCTTATGGCATAGGTTCGAGAAATGATAGCTTGTAATTTTAAAAACTCTACGTTCTTTTTTATTCCTCCTTCAGACTCAACAACACCGGCCACATAATGCTCCAATTCAACAACATTTATTATTTTAAATTTACTATTTTCAACAGAAATTTGAAAACCATCATCGTAAACTCTATCTTTTATAACAGGATCGATACTTTTAAGATTAAATGTATTTAAAAACCCCTCTGCGGAAAAATTTATATTTTCATATACTCCTATTATTTCTCCTTCTTTAACTAACTTTATTTTTCCTTCGGTAATTAAAACATCGACAGAATTATTTTTATACAAGTCTAATACTTTGGTATCCTTATTATAAATAACATATTTCCCTGAAAGAGGTGTTATTTTTATTGATTTTAAAGCAATATCGGTATATATACGAACATTAATTTCAATAGCAAAAGAAATAGATGTTATTGAAATTAACAATAAAAAAATACCGAATTTTAATCTAAGCATAGAAATTTAATTAAATAATAGCGTTGCAATAATTTTCAAATATAATAAGGTATCTACAGAAAACAAAAAATAATTACACCCGACAAAACAAAACGACCTATTTTCCAAACATCAATGAATTTGTGATAATGTTAGCCGTTTTATCGGAGGCACTTCCCGATCCCAACATTTTTTTAAGCTCCATAAAACTCGACTTCATTTGTTCTCGATTTTCGTTTTCCAGGATTTTTGTCAATTCAGCAATTAGCCGTTCTTTATTGAAATCATTTTGTATTAATTCTTTCACTATTTCTTTATTGGCTATTAAATTAACTAAGGAAATATAATTAACTTTTACCAATTTTTTAGCCAGCATAAAAGATATATTAGACCCTTTATAACAGACTATTTCAGGCACCCCAAAAAGAGCTGTTTCCAATGTAGCTGTTCCTGAAGTTACAATCGCTGCATAGGAATTATAAAGTAAAGGATAGGTTTTTCCGTAAACAATTTTAACCGGTTTATTTAAAATGATATTTTCATACATTTCCTTTGGTAAAAAAGAAACTCCTGCAATAACAAATTCATAATCCGGAAAATGTTCTACTACAGAAAGCATAATAGGAAGCATTTTTAATATTTCCTGTTTTCTGCTACCCGGAAGAATTGCAATAATTTTTTTATCGGAAATATTATTTTCATTTCTAAAAGGAATCATTTCACTCTTATAGCAATCATCATTCATTGCATCCAATAAAGGGTGTCCTACAAATTCAACATCGAAATTAAATTTTTTATAAAAATCCTTTTCGAAAGGAAGAATCACAAACATTTTATCAACTATTCGTTTTATTTTTTTTACTCTTCCTTGCTTCCATGCCCATATTTGAGGAGATATGTAATAATATACCGGTATATTTAGTTGCTTAACAAAAGAAGCCATTTTTAGGTTAAAGCCGGGATAATCAATTAGAATAACGACATCAGGCTTATAAAAGACAATATCTTTTTTGCAAAATTTAAAATTACTTAAAATTGTTTTCAGATTAAATAACACCTCCACAAACCCCATAAAAGCCAAGTCTTTATAATGCTTTACAACACAACAACCTTGTTCTTTCATTAAATCGCCACCCCAACAACGAAATTCCGCAATCGAATCCTTGCGCTTAATCGCTTTAATTAAATTAGCCCCATGTAAATCGCCTGAAGCCTCCCCTGCTATAACATAATATTTCATTCACCTACTTATTTAATTAAATACTCATGAGCAAAATAAATCAATATATAAATAAATGTTACCAAAAGTATTCCTCTTCCGGTTCTATCGTATTTAATTTTAACCATGTAATAGCGAAAAACAAAAATATTACTGACAATAGCAATAAGATACATGGTAGAAGGGACAAGTAAGACATAAAGATGAAAGAAATAACAAATAAGTTCATTAATACCATAAATTATTCCATATAAAAATATAGGCATTAAAATTCCTAAAACAATTCCTAACCCGATATGATCTTTTTTTAATATTTTTTTCATGATTCCAATTCTTTAAGTTGTTCAATAGCATAATGAGCAGTAAAATCGTATTCAACCGGCACGACCGAAATATATCCATTTTTTAAAGCCCATTCATCGGTATCGCAACCTTTATCATTATTAACAAATTCTCCTTTTAACCAATAATATTTTTTTTGGTGCGGGTCTTTTCTCATTTCATATTCATCGGCCCAATAAGCATGTGCTTGTCGACAAACCCTGAGTCCATTAATTGTTTTTAATTTCGGCAAATTTACATTTAAACAAATTTTATTTGGCAAGCCTTTTTTAAGCACATTCTTTGCTATGGCTAAAATATATGTATCAAATTTCGACAAATCAGCATCAATAGAGCTATCTATCATAGAAAAGCCAATACTCGGAATGCTTTCAATTGCGCCTTCTAAAGCAGCCGACATGGTTCCTGAATAAATTACGTTTATAGAAGAATTAGAACCATGATTAATTCCACTCACTAGCAAATCGGGTTTACCATGAAGAATTTTATTAACAGCTAGTTTAACACAATCAACAGGAGTCCCGCTACAGCTATACTCTTTATTATGTTCATGTTTATCGGCTGGTTCCAATCGAATGGGGTTTGCGATAGTTATGGCATGTCCCATTCCCGATTGTGGCTTGTCTGGTGCAACGACCACAACATCCCCAATCTTTTTCATTAATTTAATTAAATGTCTTATTCCTGGAGCAGTTATTCCATCATCGTTAGTAACTAAAATAACAGGTTTTTTTTTATTTTTTAAGTTCATCATTCTATTTATTCGATAATTTACAAATATAACTCATTTTTATTTTCAATATATTATTAAAAAAAACAAATAATACTTAAATTTGACTATTAATCTATCTAAACCATGACCTCATTATTTTTAAAAACAAGTTTTATTTCCCTATTTGTATTATTATTGAATAATACAAGCTATACACAAGTGGTATCTGATATTGATTCGCTGAATAAAACATATATAAACTGGCATCTTAAAGGGCCTAACGAAAATAAGATAGAAGGGATACGATTAGAAAAAACATATACTAAACTATTAAAAAACAAAAACCCGAAAAAGAAAATAGTTGTTGCTGTTATCGACAGTGGCGTTGACACCTCGCATGTTGAGCTTAGCGGAAGAATATGGAAAAACGAGGATGAGATTCCCAATGATGGAATTGATAACGATTTAAACGGATATACAGATGATATTTATGGATGGAATTTTATTGGCAATACAATAGGAGAAAACCTAAAATCGGAGAACTTAGAATATACACGGATATATAAAAAATTAAATCCCCGTTTTCAATATATTAAAAGTAGAACAGATGTTGCTGCCAATGAATTAGAAGAATATAAATTATACATTGCTTGTAAGGAGAAATACAATAAAGAGCTCTCTAATTATCAATCACAAAAAAACAACATCGCATCTTTAATAAAAAAAATTGAAACGTCCGATTCTATTATTAAGAACTATTTAAAAAAGGAAACCTATACTAATACAGATGTTGAATCTATTTCCTCTTCGGACGAATTAATTAAAAATGCAAAAAATATTTATCTCAGTAATTATAAAAAAAATATTTCGTTAAAAGGAATTGAACCTTATTTGAACCATGTTGAACTATATCTTAACAAATATCTCAACCTTGATTTTGAGCCAAGAACACTTTTGGGCGATGACCCTGAGAATATTAATGATACAAAATATGGAAACCCAGATGTTATGGGCCCTACACCAGAACACGGAACGTTAGTCGCCGGCTTAATTGCAGCCCAAAGAAATAATCAGATTGGGATTAACGGAATTGCCGAAAACGTTGTTATTATGCCTATACGTGTTGTTCCGGAAGGAGATGAACGCGACAAAGATGTTGCACTTGCCATACGATACGCTGTTGATAATGGAGCAAATATCATAAATATGAGTTTCGGTAAAGCATTTTCCCCTCAAAAAGAATGGGTTGATAGTGCTATCCAATATGCTACAGAACACCATGTATTACTTGTACATGCTTCGGGTAATGATGGAGTAAACAACGATTTAATTCCACACTACCCATCCTCTACTTATAATAATGGCTCTAAAGCAAAAACAATGATTACTGTAGGGGCTTCCAACATATACCTTGACCAAGAGCTGGCTGCTATTTTTAGTAATTACGGACAAAGTGTTGATTTGTTTGCCCCCGGTGTAAATATCGTTTCTTTATATCCGGGCAATAAATATAACAAAACCAATGGCACCAGTTTTTCGTGCCCTATTGTTTCTGGTATTGCAGCGTTAATATGGTCGTATTATCCCGATTTAAGTACAGAAGAATTAAAAGACATTCTCTTAAATTCGGTTACTTCGTATAAAAAGCTTTCTGTTTATCAACCTGGTTTAAATTCAGCGAAAAATGAAATAGTTCCTTTTAGTCAGCTAAGTGCTACGGGAGGTATTTTAAATGGATACAAAGCAATTAAATTGGCAGAGAAAACAACAAAAAGAAAAAAATAATTCTTATTTAGGAATTAATCATTTTATAATGACATCTTAGCACATCTTTTTTATCGGGGCTATGTAGGTGCATCCCATTACCTTTACACCATTTATAAACATCGCATTTAGCACAAATCCCTTTTTTAGTCCAATCCCTATTTCTCATTACTTGAAATTTATTATTCCAGACATCCCAAAAATCATGGTTATAAATATTCCCTTGAATATACTGATGATTAATATTAGGACACGCACTTATAGAACCATCGGCTAATACAGATGCAATATTAATTCCGGCTCTACAAAAGAAAAAACCATTACGAACCTCATTTTCATAATTCCCTAAAAACCCTTCGCAGCCATAACTTATATTAATTTTATTCTCTTCGCTTGTTTTTTTAATAAACTCCATTAACATTTTAAATTGACTATCGGAAATATCTAACAGCGGGTTTTCAGTGGCTCGTCCAATGGGGAATATTGTAAAAATACGCCATTTATTCACACCTTCTTCAATTAACAAGTCTTTTAAGCGATCTAACTCATGAATATTTTTTTGATTAACACAGGTAACTACATCATATACTGGATCATGTGCTTTTACAATCATTTGAATCGCTTTCATCGCCTTCTCCCACGAATTTGGCTTGCCTCTTAACCAATTATGACTGGATGCAAAACCATCCAAACTAATAGTAATAGAACGCATACCCGAATCGATTAAAGATTGAAATCGTTCTTTTGTTAAGTTATATCCATTTGAAACAATCCCCCAAGGGAATCCTAACTTATAAAGCTCTTTCCCGCAAAGTTCCAAATCTTTACGCAGCAGAGGCTCTCCCCCTGTAATAACAATCATTGTTTTATGTGGATTAACTTTGGTAGAAATATTATTTATTACCTTTAAGAAATCCGTAAAAGGCATATCTTTCGTTAGTGCATCTTTACGACAATCGCTGCCACAATGCAAACAATTCATATTACAGCGCAAAGTACATTCCCAGAAAAGATAAGAAAGTTCATGCTGAATTGTTTGAACTTTTATATACTTACTAAAAATATTTAAGGCTATTCTTTTTTTAAGCGGGATTGATTTTTTTTCCACGATTCATTTCGTTAGGTTTCTCAATTCCCTTTTCTTTATTTGGCTTTTGAGCTGTTTTTATTTGTACTGAACGGTGATTTTTGGGTTCATTCGATGGTCTCCATGCTGATTTAGGAGTGCCGTAACATGCTTCAAATAGTATTAGAACACTACACACTCCTAATAATTTTAATATATTCTCTAAAAAAAGAATTTTGAAATTATATAGCATTTTTTTCATTATAAATATTATTTAAGGTTCATTGACACAATAATTGCATTTAATTTTTGATCTACTAACCTATTTGCTTCATCAAATTCATTTATATTTTTAATTTCTGTTTTCACACCAAAATAAAATTTTATTTTAGGTTCTGTTCCAGAAGGGCGAACCGTAATAATGGTGCCATCGTATAAAAAGAATTGAATTACATCTGATTTCGGTAAATGAATTATATTTTGATTATTCGACTGAAAATTATTTTCCACTTGTAAGAGATAATCTTTTATTTTAATTACTTCCTGCCCATTAATTTGTTTAGGTGGATTATTACGATAATTTATCATCATTTGTTTTATTTCATCAGCTCCATCTTTTCCCTTTTTGGTAATTGAAAGGAGGGATTCTTTATAAAACCCATATTGCATGTAAATATCAATAAGCAATTGGAACATCGATTTTCCTTTGCTCAAAGCCCATGCAGCAGCTTCTGCAATAATACAGCATGATACAACGGCATCTTTGTCTCTTACAAAATCACCTATTAAATAACCATAGCTTTCTTCTCCGCCTCCAATAAATTTTTTAGAACCCTCATTTTTAAGAATAACTTCCGCAATAAATTTAAAACCGGTTAAAACATCAATGCTTTCAACGTTAAAAGAATATGCAATTTTATTTAAAAGCTCAGAGGTAACAATTGTTTTAACAATAAATTCGTTCCCTTTATAAAGTTTTTTTTCTTTATACGCATTCAGCAAATAATATATTAATATAGTAGCTGTTTGATTTCCATTTAACAAAACAAATTTTCCATTTAAATCCTTTACAGCAATACCCACTCTATCGGCATCAGGGTCTGTACCTAGAAGAATATCGGCATCTATTTCTTTTGCTTTCTTTAATGCTAACTCCAAGGCAGCAGGCTCTTCCGGATTTGGAGATTTAACGGTAGGGAAATTACCATCAATAACACACTGTTCATCGACACAATTAACATTCTTAAAACCATACAAATCTAATGCTTTAGGTACAAGATGAACGCCACTTCCGTGAATTGGGGTATAAACAATTTTAAGTTCTTCAAACTTTTTATTAATATCGGGATGTAAAGAAAGTGATTTTATTTGTTTCAAATAAACAGCATCTATTTGTTCGCCGATAATTTCAATATTTTCTTTTATTGCACTAATTTTAACTTCATCAACGCTTTTTATTTTTTGGACTTCTTTTATCACATTGATATCATGTGGATTTACCAGCTGACCTCCATCATCCCAGTATACTTTGTATCCATTATATTCTTTGGGATTATGCGAAGCAGTAACAACAATACCACTTTGACATTTTAAATGCCTAATTGTAAAAGAAAGAACCGGCGTAGGACGAAGACTTTCGAAGAGATATACATAAATACCATTGGCAGATAATACATCCGCTACTATTTGAGCGAACAATTGACTATTATTTCTGGAATCGAAAGCAACTGCTACTTTTATTTTTTTTTCTGCAGGGAACATCTTCCATAAATAATTAGCAAGACCCTGTGTTGCCATTGCAACGGTATACTTATTCATTCGGTTTGTTCCAACGCCCATAATACCACGCAAACCACCTGTGCCAAATTCTAACTCACGATAAAAAGCATCTGTAAGTTCTG
>Ga0116171_10001765_pt1 | contig 21181 bp, 20 predicted proteins | sample AD_JPNHW2_MetaG_FD_89798 | JGI IMG/M metagenome (GOLD analysis project Ga0116171, IMG submission 89798) | Active sludge microbial communities of municipal wastewater-treating anaerobic digesters from Japan - AD_JPNHW2_MetaG | ecosystem: Engineered > Bioreactor > Anaerobic > Digestate | place... | reverse complement strand
TCATCCTATACTTAATGGTTAGACTTATGAAACAGAAAAAAACGAAATTCCTATTCATCACTTTTCTGGGATTGCAGATGGTAATGGTAGCCCCTGTAGTTGCGGAACAAGTGACCGGTATCGGGAGTCAGGAAATCAGCCTCGAGCAGAACTCGCTGGTTGTCGACTCGCTCCACACTCAAGAACCACCGGGATTAAGCCCGATCAAGGAATCCATGATCACTTCCTACTATGGTAGTGAATTCCATGGAAGAAGAACCGCAAGCGGTGAAGTATATGACCGTTTTGCGTTGACCTGCGCCCACAAAAGCCTCCCCTTTAACACCCTCTTAAAAGTCACAAATCCCAGAAACGGCAAGTCCGTTGTCGTACGCGTCACTGATCGCGGTCCCTTTACTTATGGCAGACAGCTCGACCTTTCCTATGGTGCTGCCAAAGAGCTGGATATGCTTCTCGCCGGAGTTCTCCGTGTCGATGTGCAAATATATCCTCCGGATACCAGGCTCAGTGACATTCAGCTATTATCAGAGAAAGACTTAGCAGCTCTGAAATAAGCCGGAATGGAATCAATCCTTGTTCGGGCGCAGTGAGCAATGATTGATTCCATAATTTTATCCTCAAGGAAGACTCTCGATGGCAGCAAATCTAAGTGATCTGATCGTATTTTCACCAGCCGTGGCTGAAGCTATAAACGACGGTACTCCGATCGTCGCGCTCGAATCAACAGTTATTACCCATGGTTTACCATATCCGCAGAACTTCAATACTCTCTCGCATCTGGAGAGCGTTCTCGCTTCCGAAGGAGTGACTCCCGCAACGATCATCGTTTTAGAAGGCAAGATCCACATCGGTATGACCGAAACCGAGAAGCAGACTCTCAAGCGTCTGGCACAAACCGGTGACAAACAAGCTGTCATCAAACTATCCATGAGAGACTTACCTCTGGTTCTCGCCAAGGGGGGCAGCGGTGGAACGACTGTTTCAGCAACCATGCTGATCAGCGCAATGTCCGGGATCAGATTCTTTGCCACTGGAGGGATAGGCGGAGTTCATCGGGATTGGCAGAACAGCCTAGACATCTCGATGGATATCGAAGCTCTGGCAAGTTATCCTGTCGTAGTTATATCAGCTGGATGCAAAGCTATTCTTGACGTTCCGGCTACTCTGGAGGCGCTGGAAAGCAAAGCGGTACCGGTCTGGGGCTGGCAGACAGATAGATTCCCTACCTTCTATACCCGTTCGAGCGATTTGCCTGTGGAACAGATCGACACGGAAGAGGAATTCGTCACAGCCTTCAGGCATCACCTGGAGCTATTTCCTCAGGGAACCGGAGTTCTGATCGCCAATCCTATACCCGCAGAACATGAGATCGCTGGGGAGATCATTGAGCCTGATATTCGGGAAGCGATCGCTGAAGCGGCTGAACGTGATGTTCACGGTAAAGACCTTACTCCCTTCCTTCTGGAACGTTTGTCCCAAACTACTCATGGAGAATCGATCAAAGCCAATCTCGCGTTGCTGGAGAATAATGTCCGGCTCGCAGCCAAACTCGCCAAGACATATTATGGAGAATAAATGAAGATCTACATTTCTCTGGACATGGAAGGTATTCCCGGAACCTATAACTGGGAAAATGAAAAGTTGGATCGTCCCCTAGTCCGTAAAGCGATCCGGGATCATATCGAAGACGTCATCGAGGGTATTCACCAAAGCAGACAGAATGATGACATTGAAGAGATCGTCATCGCTGATTCACATTCCGCTGGTGATAATCTCGACTATGATATCACGAGTCTGGACGAACGGTTATATCTGATCTCAGGTTCTCCACGCCCTCTTTATATGATGCCGATGCTCAGTTCCGAATACAGCCAGGTCTTCCTGATCGGTTATCATGCCGGAACAGGCGCGCTCAAAGGGAATATGGATCATACCTATTCAAACAGCAGGATACAGAACATCAGCATCAATGGCATCAGGATGAATGAATCCCTGATAAACGCAGCCTACGCAGGGCATCTGGGAGTCCCGGTCAGCCTTGTCACAGGTGATCTGGCGCTAAGCAAGGAATTATTGGCTGAAACTGCCATGCCCTGGCTGAAGTATGTCGTCACCAAGGAAGCGCATTCTAAGTTCTCAGCCAAGAATTATCCCAGAAGCGTCGTTGGTAGAGACTTGATCCGAAAGGTTGTATCGGCTTTGACACAACCCAAAGAATCAATTCCGCTTTACCGGTTTGAATCACCTGTGACGCTCAGGATCGAGTTCCACTCTACCGCCATGGCTGATCAAGCCTGTATGATGCCTTATACCAGGCGCATTGATGGCAAAACAGTCGAATACACTGATAATGATTACGAGATAGTCTTCGAAGCGATAATGGCTCTGGTGACCCTAGCAAGTACTGTCGGTATTTAAACAGATCTTTACAGGAAATAAGGGGTGGAGAATTGATATCTCCACCCCTTATTGTATTGTGTCAGATCAATGTCCGGATCTGTGTATTAATAGAACAGGTCTCTCTTTCCGGCTTTCATCTCTTCCAGCTTGCCTTTAACGGATTGTCTCATGTCTTGGTCTTCGATCTGCGTGATCTGGTTGTCAATGAGTTCCAGTCCGGCTTTCAGTGTCTTCTGTGAGGAGAAGTCGTAGAGATATTCGGCGAAGGTCAAGAGTGCATTGGGAGTGCAGAAGCGTTTCACAAAGCCTGGTATGGCGAATTCCATGAAATGCTCGCCCGTGCGTCCGGCGCGATAGCAACTTGTGCAGAATGAGGGAATATAGCCACCCTGGGCAAGCTCATAGATCACGTCATCTAAGCTACGTGTGTCTCCAAGAACGAATTGGCTCTTCTTCTTGGATTCCTCATCTTTGTTGGAGTAATCACCTACGCCGATGGAAGATCCTGCGTCGATCTGAGAGATGCCATAGCGGAGAACTTCGTTGCGAATGGCGATCGGCTCTCTGGCGGTAAGGATCATGCCGGTGTAGGGGACAGACAGTCTGATCGTGGCTACAAGGTGCTTAAAATCCTCGTCTGAGACTTGGTAAGGAGGTCTGTCGGCAAACTCGGTGCCGTTGGCAGGTTCGATCCTGGGGAAGGAAATCGTGTGAGGACCGACCCCGAATCTCTGCTCAAGATGCATAGTGTGATAGAGCAAACCCATAACCTCAAACTTCCAATTGTACAATCCCATGAGCGCGCCAATGCCCAGATCGTCAATACCGGCGATCATGGCTCTGTCGAGACCGTCCAGTCTCCAGAGATAATTGCTCTTTGGTCCGCTGGGATGGAGCTTCTTGTAGGTTTCTTCGTGGTAGGTTTCCTGGAAGATCTGATAGGTTCCGATGCCCACGGATTTGACGACGCGGAATCCTTCCACATCGAGAGGAGCGGCATTGATGTTGACTCTACGGATCTCGCCTTTCTTATATTTAGTGCTATAAACGGTTCTAACTGTCTCAGCGATAAAATCCGGTGAGTATTGAGGATGCTCGCCATAGACCATGATCAGGCGTTTGTGTCCCGTTTCCACGAGGGATTTTGTCTCCTCAACCAGTTGATCGTGTGTAAGGGTCGAGCGATGGCATTCTGTGTTGGATTTCCTGAATCCGCAATACACGCAGTCATTGATGCAGTCATTGCCCACGTAGAGAGGCGCGAATAGCACGATGCGGTTGCCATAGATACGTTCTTTGAGTTCGTGCGCGCCTTCGAGGATCATCTGACGCAGTTCTGGATCGGTCACGCTGAGTAAGGCAGCTGTTTCTTCTGGTTCCAGGCGTTGCTTTGAGAGCGACTTCTCAATAATGTCCCTGATCTTGATCGAATCGGCGTTTTGTCCGGCTAGGATCTGCGCTTCGATCTGCTCAGTGGGAATGAATGATTTCAGTCCTTCAGTTGAGATTTTCATTTATAACTCCTAATCAATTTTTAAAGTGATGGTCTTTACTTTGACGTGCTTGATCTGACCAAGCTTGCCGGAAAAAGCTCCCATGCCATCCAGATCCAGCTCCATGATGAGGAAAATGACAGAAACGTTCTTGTCGCGCATAGGATACCCTACTCTGAGCAAAATATGACTCGCGTATTCATGCAAGAGGTCAGATACCGGATTGAATGCCTGATCGACATCATCGATGACGATCGTCACCACGTGGCGTTTGATATCCATATACAAATCTCCCATTTTCAGCAAAGGGGGATTGACGGATAAAGAGGTACTCTTTACCCTTGATGGCAGAGCTGATCCCCCATCGCAGGTCTAAGTTTATTATAAGCAAGGCTTTCATAATCTACCTTGCTGTTTAGTACGCTATTTGATACCTGAGTATTTTGGCAAGTTATTTGTTTAGATTAGTAGGCGAATACCACTCCACTGACAGGGAATATCCAGTCCAGAGCCTCAGTGCTTACCCTTATCAGGGAGTCATACCTAGTGATCTGAGGATATTTGCTCTGGCCTGAATAGATAGGGATACACTCAACTTTGTCTGATGAAAGAGGAAATCTAAAGGTGATCTCCACGCCTCTGGTCATCTCAGTGATGAAGACGCTCAATTGATGAGACTTTTTGGGATACCTGGTAATCGTGTTGATGCTGAATTGAACCTCACGGCCTACAATGTTTTCCAGTTCCGGATGAGTGCAATAAATCTCCAGGCAACCTTCAGTCACGTTGATCCTTGTGTCCAGATCGATTCCGTTGACCTGGATGGAACTTATACGGAAGTCTCGCTCAGAGAGAGCGAAATTCTGATCCATCAGCCAGCGGTATTCGACGTCACGTCTCTGGAAGTACTTATTGAGAACATCTTCGCGATTGGCGCAAGCCACGATAAAGTAGTTGTTATCAAGGATCTTTGTGTAGTTCAGTGTTGTGGCAACCAGATAATGATCCGAGTCACCCATATCGCTGAACTCGATGCAGTGTTCGAAATCCCGACGGTAATGCACCGCCTGATCGTGATCGGAGAAGAGGTGCGAGAGCATCTCCCGATACACGAGGGAACCGATCTCCTCAGAGCCTAGACGTTGAGATACGGCTGTCTCGATAATATCACTTAGCTTTGTATCGCTAAAATCCCCCGGAACGAAGTCTCTTCGCGAGAGAGGAGAGCTGCTGACCAATTGACCATCTTTGAAGTAATATCGCTTAGCTCGTCGTCCGATCTGACAAAGAAGCTCATATGACAGTCCTTGATACAGACCACATATCTGCTCAGCTCGCAGGGCTCTGTCTCCTTTGCCCAACAGGACGACCTCGTCCCCAATGGCTGCATCAGGTACATGGCTCAGATCAGCGGTTATCATATCCATCGATATCTTGCCGATGATCGGACAAAGAGTGCCGCGAACACTTACCAAGCCTTTATTTGCTAACAGGTAGTCATAACCATCGGCGTATCCGACCGGGATGATCCCATAACGAGTATCAGATGTAGCCTTCCAGGTGAGATTGTAGCCCAATGCTTCACCTGCTGATATGGTCTTAAGTTGGGAAAGGCTTGCTTTGAAGGTCATTACAGGCTCGAGCCTGATCCTTTGTATTTGAGCTTCGGAGGTGTATATTCCATAGCTCAGAATCCCCAGTCGTACAAGGTTAGTTCCGTCGCAAAGCTGCTCAGCCAAACCGGAGCTGTTGGCTATATGAGTGTATTTTGGTTTAAAAGGCAGAGCGCTGAGGATATCCAGATACTCACGAAGTTGTTTTTGTGAAAACGATGTGTCTGCTTCGCTTGCGGCAAAGTGAGAAAACACACCTTCGATGGCGATGTTTGTCCAGTCTTTCTGAACTGATATCAACGAAGGTATCATATCACGGGTGATCCCCGATCTATGCATGCCTGTATCAAGCTTGAGGTGCGCTTTGGCAGATCGATTTGTGGCAATGGCGACCTTGTTCAGTTCATTGCCAAAACCAATGTCCGAGATCGTCACAGTAAGATTATACTCAAGGATGGCATCGATCTCTGTCACCAGTGCGGGGGAGAGGATAAGTATGGGAGCTGTTATTCCCTGCAGACGAAGGAGTTTACCTTCCTCAAGATTTGCCACTCCAAGCATGACTGCTCCTTCATCCAGAGCTATCTTGCTGATCTCTAAAGCGCCATGTCCATATGCGTCTGCCTTGACGATCTGCATGAATAATTGCCCTGCGCTTAACAAGCGTTTCAACTCTCGCAGGTTGGCGCGGAATGTATCCAGATCGATCTCGACCCAGCTTCTTTCGGAGATATTATTTAACATTGTATGCTTTACAGGTATTTAGCAGCCATATCGGCAAGCGCGGAACGTTCGCCCTTGCTCAGGGTCATATGGGCGACTATGGATTCTATCTTCATGCTTTCCACGGCGACGGACAAACCATTGCTCTGGGAATCCAGATAAGGAATATCGATCTGATAAGGATCCCCGGTCAGGACGATCTTAGTATTCTCGCCGGCGCGCGTGATGATCGTTTTCATTTCGTGCGGGGTGAGATTCTGGGCCTCATCAATTATGATAAACTGATCAGGAAGGCTGCGTCCACGAATGTAGGTGAGAGGTTCAAGCTCGAGGAAGCCAAAATCCAGAAAGTCAGTTAAGGAGGTTTTCTTTCTTCCTCTGCCTGTGTTATTGTCGTCATGAAGCGAGAGCAGGATCTCCATATTATCATATATCGGCTGCATCCAAGGGTTGAATTTCTCGGCTTTGGAGCCAGGCAGATATCCCAGGTCCTTGCCCAAAGGCGAGATCGGACGTGATATTACGAGCCGGGAGTACTTCTTCTCTTCGATGACCTTCTGCAGACCGGAAGCCATGGCAAGCAATGTCTTTCCGGTTCCTGCTTTACCCGATAGCGAGACTAGCCGGATATTATCGTCCAGAAGAAGATCCAGAGCCATTTCCTGTTCATAGTTGCGGGATTTTATCCCAAAAACTTCCTGTCCCAAGTAGTTTCGCTGTGGGAAGAGGTGCTTCTGTATATGGTTATAGCGCAAGTTTCGCGAATAGTCAGGATCTGATTTATCTGTGATCCGCACAAACTCATTCGGGTATAGCTCTCCAAAGGTGTTATCTAGATAACCCTTCTGTTCAAGGTCATTAAAGGCCTTCGAGCTTACCTCATGTGCTTCCCAACCGGTATAGAACTCCTCGAATTTGACATTGTCAGTTTCGTAATTCTCAGCCCTCAAGCCAACGCAATCAGCTTTTATCCTGACATTCGCGTCCTTGGAGACAAGCGTCACGATATCTTTGGGATACATATTCTTAAAATACAAGGCAGTGCCAATGATCAGGTTGTCATTACGGTCAAGAAAGAAGAGTTTGGAGGCTGTATCAGTCACATCGGTATTGACTGTGACTTTGATCGTACCGCCATGCTCGGTAGGCACGCCATCCTGCAGGCTTCCCAGCTTACGTAACGAATCGAGGTATCTGCCGATCTGCCTGGCGTTTCTGCTTTTCTCGTCAACACCCTTCTTGAATTGATCTATCTCCTCGATCACTACGATGGGGATAACTACGGTATGCTCGGCAAAGGAAAACAGCGATTGAGGGTTGTGGATCAGGACGTTAGTATCCAGAATGAATATCTTTTTCGGCATTATTAGCTCATTTGATTCGTTTACTGATGTGTTCGATAGCTTCACGGTATGTGGGGAATTCATCGATGAGTTTGTCGATCTCGGCAAGTTCGAAATCAGTGTATGAGAACGCCGGCCAGAGAGTGCATCCGCAGAGCGCATATGAGGATGTATCGAGAGCTTCAGCCGCAAACCAGGTGTGCCTGTGAAGGATCAATTGGGGGATTTGCCCATTAAATACATCAGGACCCAGAATGAATGTCTCAAGCCCCTTCTGGGGGTGAAGAGTATAAACTTTGAGGGCAGATCCATCATAGTGATGCCACATCTCGTCGCAGTTCACTCGATGCCACGCGGAAACCTCAGTCCCCGGCAAAAGATAGATGATGGATGAACCGATCGTCCGGCTGGAAAATATCACTTTCTGAGTGCTGTCTTTGATATCTCCGGTGAACAGGGATTGCCAGTTCCTGCGGTAAAACCCGCCTTCCGGGTGAGGGATCAGATTGAGTTTGTCGATGACTTCAGTAAAACTTTTCATACTCAACTCTCATTCAATATTCTCATGAGACAAGGAAAAACGTATGGGATAAATCAGTCAATGTTTTTATTGATCGGGAAGAGAGATTGAAAGGTGTAAAAGGATGGTGCTGAAGGGGGGACTCGAACCCCCATGAGCATGCTGCTCACTAGTCCCTGAAACTAGCGTGTCTACCATTTCACCACTTCAGCACAGCGTTTTGTAACCAAGCTTCAAATCGCCTTATTCTGTCAAGACATTTCTCCTGATCGGATTAACAAAGGCATGAAACCATCCTATTATTAAGTTTGAACCTATGTTCTTTCAAGACATCTTTGGGGCTTGGTCTATGTATCTCCTTACTATCATCCCGGTATCATTCCCTGTCATGACAGGATATGATACCGGGATTATGCCGAAAAGACTATGTTATGACCTTTCTCAAGAACTTATAGGATTTTGATCGTTTTTGGCACTCTGCATAGCACAATAGAAAACTACATCGACCTGTTGTGTTATGGCAGAAAAAAAACCGGCGTTCATGATGAACGCCGGTGCGGTGTATTTATAGGGAATTAATGCGATTACATTCCGCAGTCTTGGAGGACCTTGTTGATCATGGCTTTGGCATCATCCTGAAGCATATAGGAGAGCGGGAAGCCAAGAAGATAGGTCTTACCTGTGCCATTCACGTTTCTCAGTCCAACAGGTTTACCATTGTAGAGGTCATACTGTGCCTGAGTCGGCGGGAAGGCAGGATAATTGACCGGTTTGCATCCGTAAGTATAGATCGTCTCAGCGGTCGTCAACCTGTTCGGGAAATAGGCAACAGTGGCCAAACCCTGACGGCTGTTGACCAGAGTATTGAATGATGCCGCATCGCCAGTGCCGAACTGCACATTGACATTGGGATATCCAAGCTGTCCTAGAGCAGTCTGGAAGAACGCGTTGGTCTGCATGGCACCACTGACTGATACAGCAGGTGATGAAACGTAGGCGATACCAATATCGCTGAGGAAGGTCTTTTGGGCTGCGATCACGAAAGCGTCCAGAATACCGGCTATCTTGGATGAATGAGAAATGACGAAATTACCACCTTTCTCCATGTAGAGAGTCAAACCGTCATTCTCGAGTTTCAAGTTACCGTTATCGCTGGGATTATCGCTGTGATAGATCACGAGCTTGTAATTCTGCAGATCAGGATAAGCTAGGTTACGGTTACGGATATCACTGTAGGTATCACCATTGTGAGTCGCGCTATCGGAGGTACGGTGGATGAATGTCTTCGTTCCGGTGTAATCCGAGAGCATATACTGATATTTGGCAGCAACGACGGTTTCAGGTGAGTAAGAAGAATTATCGCGGTCATCATCGATGATCAGGACGCCTGATCTGCTCGCCGGAGCGACGGGATTGACGAGGTTGAAGAAGAACTCAGCGGGGGCTGAATACTCATTCTGAAGGTCGACGCAACGAACTTCAAACTTGTGTAATCCAGCCGGCAGTGAAGTCAATACGACTGTCTGTCCCAGGACTGAATTGACAGGGATCCTCAACCAGCGTTTGCCATCGTTATCGACCTGGATCGAATTGGCATAAGGCGGGAAGTTATAGGGAGCATCGTTCAGACGCAGATCGAAGTGAGTGATCTCGCTGAAGTAATTGTCGCCGGTTGTGGCGTCACGAACGACATCGACCTTCTTATCATAAGGAGTACCTGGGAAGAGGATATCGCCATTGGACTGAACTATACCATATTCTCCATCCCAACCCCAGCGGATCCAGACCTTCATGTTCACACTGTTAACAGCGGTGAGGCGGTTTTGGGTGTCTCTGAACATAGGTGTGGCAAAACGCTGGACACCATTGCTGATTGTGAAGGGCATGATCTCAGGAGTTGAATCGTCTGTATAGTCGACATAGTGATTATCGCCGAGGGCATAGGCTTTCTGATGATAGATCATGGCAGCGGGACGGAAACCCGGTTTGACGGCAAAGTTGATCTTGGAATTGTTGGTCATGGTGGATACAACGCCGGCGAGGTCATAGACTCTGCCAACAACCTGCGTATATGACGTCTGAGTGTTATTGGTAAAATCGTAAGTAAGAGCCGGAGTGGTATATCTGGTAAGCATGTATTCATTCAGCTTCTCTTCGTGCAGGGTGCTATACCAATCACTGGATGATGTAAGGCTGCTATCGGGATAAGCGTGTTTTTCGAGTTTGAACTCATAATACCAGGGAGTCACAGGAATGAAAGGATCAAAATCATCCATGGTGAAGCTCAATTTCATACCGGAACCAACCGCGCTACCCCCAGGATTACCTTTTGTGGTGTTAACATTGCAGACGGGTCTGGCGGATTCAGTGTTGAACTTTCTCCAGGCAGCCGTAGCGGTCACGTCACCACGATTATCGATCGCTATGACTTCAAATTTGCTGAGTTTTGGGAGCGGGTTACCATTTGCGTCAGCGGAGGGGAAATTGATAGTTGCGTATTTACTCGAAGTCCAGATCGAGCGTCTGGCAAGGGGATCGGTCAGAGGTAAGCTCTGATCAGCGCCTTCGAGGTAGTGCATGACCCAACCGGCACCGAACTTGTTGATAACTGTGGTGGGCGTGATGGTACCATCGGTATCAATGTACTGGTTACCTGGGGTACCAATTGGGTTGCCGGAAGCATCAAGTATTCTATAGGCAAAACCGGCGATAACACCATCAGGATCGGTGGCATGCCAATAGATCTTTTGCTGGAAAGACAGGGTATCTTGACTGGTGTAAGTGGCGCTATCGTCAAAACCTTCGTAGGAAGTGATCTTGATCGTGGGGGCCAAATTGTCAAATCTCGTGCCGGATTTACCGCAACCGGTCACCAGAAATAGCCCGATCAATGATATCACCAAGACTGTCAAGAGTTTAAAACTCTTACTTCGCATCATTCCTCCCGTATATCGGATTATAATTTCTTTCTATTTCGCATCAAAATTGACAGCGATAAAATCGTCAATGTTTTTATTGATCCCTTTTTGATGTAGTGTGGCTTTGACCAGATTCATGAACAGAACTGAGGTTGTGACCAGTCCTACCCCTCCGGGAACCGGTGTAATAGCCAATGATCTGGAATAACAGGAATTGTAGTCAACATCACCGACGTAGCTGGTGCTTCCGTCTCCCAGGGTCACTTCGTTAATTCCCACGTCGATGAGGATCGCGTTATCTTTCAGCATATCCTCCTGAACGTATCCGGGAATGCCGATGGCTGAGATAAGGATATCCGCCTGTCGGGTCAGATCTTTCAGATTGGTAGATCTACTGTGGCAAACGGTGACGGTGGCATTGGCATAAGGAGATTTCCACAGCAGGATATTAGCCAGAGGTTTTCCAACAACGGCACTCCGTCCCAGGATCACGATATGTTTGCCCTCTGTCGTTATCTCGTAATACCGAAGCAGGAGATAAACAGCCGCGGGTGTGCAGGGGAGAAGACAATCTGCTTGGATCATGATCTTACCAAGGTTGATAGGATTGAGGCAATCTATATCCTTGTCCGGCGAAACCAGTGAATTCACCAGTTCTTCGTCGATGTGCTTTGGCAGGGGGCGTTGGATCATAATACCATTGATATCGGGGTTAGCGTTGGCTTCACTGATCAATGCCGTGAAGTCTTCCTGAGTGATCGATCCGGGCAATAATCGTAGCTCGACCTCACAGCCAAGCTTGCTCCCGCTCTTGATGATACTCTGGACATAATATTCTGAGGCAGGATCGTTACCAACCTGGAGCAAGAGCATCTGTGGCCGCAAGTTGTATTCCGCGATGAACGCAGCAGTTGATCTCTTCAGACTTTGCGATAGTGGTTTTCCCGAGAGAACTTTATCCATTGTCAATATTCCCCAGTAGCTTGCGAATTCTTTTGATAGATATGGTCTTGCCGGTGTTCTCATCAATGCTTAGAATAACAGCATTGATCTGGAGTCCCCAGTCTGATGATTCATAACGAACAGGAATTGAAGTTCTGAATTTCTCGACGATCAAGCCACGTTTGACCCCGATCACGGAATCGTGAGAGCCTGTCATCCCAACATCAGTCAGGTATCCTGTACCCTCTGGGAGGATTTCCTCATCCGCAGTTTGAATATGAGTGTGAGTACCAATAAGCGCAGAGATCTTGCCATCGACAAACCAACCGAGGGCACGTTTTTCAGCGGTTGACTCGGCGTGAAAATCAAGAACAACTGCGGTTGAAATCGCTTTGATCTCATCCAGATTACGAGTTAACACGGTAAATGGAGAATCGCAGGGAGGCATATATATCTGTCCGCAAAGATTGATCACAACGAGTTTCAGACCATTCTTCACGATGGTGTAATACTTCGATCCGGGAGTCATGTCCGGATAATTCATAGGTTTAACGATCTTCTCTGTTTTGCGGATAAAGTCAAGAGAATCAGCCCTGTCCCAGAGATGGTTTCCCCCGGTCAGGACATCGACACCTGCTTCATATAAGGGGCGGGCAGTCTTCTCTGTCAAGCCTTTTCCATCCGCAAGGTTCTCACCGTTAGCTATGATAAAATCAGGCTCATACTCGCGCTTGAGATATTCCATCTCGTTGATAAGCGCGATTCTCCCACCCTTACCGAAAACATCGCCTATGAAGAGGACATTCATCATTTCGCCATGGCTATCTGGCGAGTCTCCCTAATCACGGTGACCTTGATTTGACCCGGGTACTGGACTTCCTTCTCGATCTGAGCAGCGATCTCAGTTGCCAATAGCGGTGTTTGAGAATCTTCGACCATAGCAGGTTCTACGATGATTCGCAGTTCTCTGCCTGCCTGGATAGCGTAGGATTTATTCACGCCTTCGACGGAATTGGCGATCTCTTCGAGCTTGGCAAGCCTTTGCATATAGGTTTCCAGCATTTCGCGACGGGCGCCAGGTCTGGCACCGGAGATTGCGTCCGAAGCTTGTACCAGAGCGGCATAAACGGAAGTTGCTTCAGCTTCCTCGTGGTGAGCTTCTATAGCGTTGACGATGATCTTTCCTTCACCATTCTTACGGGCAAGGTTTGCGCCTATGATCGCGTGGGTGCCATCGAATTCATGATCGACAGCTTTGCCTATATCGTGAAGAAGTCCCGCTCTGCGAGCGACTTCCTGGTCAATTTTCAGTTCTGCGGCAAGGATTCCACAGATCCAGGCAGCTTCGATCGAGTGTTGTAACACGTTTTGACCATAGCTGGTTCTGTATTGCAGACGTCCCAGGATCTTGATAAGATTGGGGCTGATATTATGGATGTTTGTCTCGAGGACTGCCTTTTCACCGATCTTGATGAGAGTCTCATCCATTTCCTTGGTAGTCTTGGATATTACTTCCTCGATTCTTCCGGGGTGTATCCTTCCATCGGAGATCAGTTTCTCCAAAGCCAATCTCGCTATCTCACGACGAACAGGATCAAAACATGATAAAACTACTGCCTCAGGTGTATCGTCGATGATCAGATCAACTCCGGAAGCTTTTTCGAAGGTTCGGATGTTTCTGCCTTCTCTACCGATGATCCTGCCCTTCATTTCGTCAGAAGGAAGGGACACGACGGAGACAGTTGTTTCTGAAACGTGGTCAACAGCCATCCGTTGGATGGCGGTGGAGAGGATCTCAACTGCTTTCTTATTGGCATCCAGCTTGATCTGTTCGATGGCGAGCTTGGCATCATTTGCTGTGATCGATCTTGCTTGGGACAGGAGCTCTTCACGTAAACGCTGAAGTGCTTCATCTCTTGAAATACCGGCAATTTCCGTTAGTTTATTACGTTGTTCAGCGATGATCTTTTCCGAATCAATGAGCTTCACTGAAAGTTCATCTTCTTTCTGCTTGTTCTTTTTTTCCTGTTCAGTAAGGTAATTCTCTTTTTTGTCGAGTGAATCAAGCCGTTTATCCAGAGTGCTTAATCGGTCGTTGTATTTTTTCTCCTGGATACGAAGCTCTTTCTGACGTTCTTTGATCTCATCTTCCATAACCCGTTTTTGTTCAAACCACTTTTCTCTGGCTTCTAACATCGCGGATTTTTTTAGGGTTTCTGCTTCTTGGGCGGCTGTTTTTTTGAGTTCCTCGGCGATCTGTTTAGATTGGGCTACCATTTTGAAGGCATGATTTCGCTGTACTAGATAAATGATTAAAGCGATTACAAAACCTGCCACCAGCCCGGTGGCTGCTGCTATATATGCATTCATTAACATGTTCCTTCACCATATTGCTATGGTTTTCATCTATTTACGGTGCCTATGGCACTCGGGTTAGCAAATAATGACCCGCAGAAACCGTGTATGCTTGTTCAGTTTACAAGCCACATTGCAGGTGGGTATCTACCTTATTGGCTTTATGAATCCATAACGAGACGGCATACATGCCACCAATGGCTTGATTCCCAGTAATTTCTTGGCTTTACTGCAATCCATATCACGAGTTTCGCAGGTCAAATCTCTTCAACTTCACCAATGATCTTGGAGATCATCTGATTCATGCGATCCAGATCTGTGCTAAGCTCTTTATTCCTGATCTGGAGCAACTGAACTTGTTCTTGTTGCTGCAATGATACCAGGAGTAATAACTTGGTGAAATCCAGGTTATCGTATTTTTCCTTTAGCTCGTTGATCTGTTTATTAATATCTGCCGCGATCTGCATGGTCAGGGCAGGATCCTGGCTTCTCAGCCGGAATATTCTGCCGTAGATTTCCACTTCTATGGAGTTCATAGATCGATTTCTTCAAGCTCCGGGAATATCTTGTCCAATTGTGCCATGGCATCGGTTGTAATCGTCTCGAAACCTTCCAAGGCTTTTTTAAGCTCAGTATTGTCCTTTTCAAGTTGTTTAACTTGAAATTCCAGCTTGGCTATTGTCGCATTGGCATCTTGGAGATTCTTCTGAGTAGTTTCCAATTGTCCCAGGAATTGATTATTGCTGTCAGAAAGGTTCGCGTGCTCAAGCTCAAGCTGCTCAAGGCGTTTCTTGGCGATCGTGTATTGATCGATCAGTTTCTGAATCTTATCTTGCAGGTTAACTGCATAATTATCCATTTCATTTACCTCAGTTCAATCTGTAAATTATCTTTTAGTTTTGTTAAGACAGAATCAACGAGAGTATCGATACGTTCATCTGTCAATGTTTTTTGTGAATCTCGAAGTATAAGATGAAGAGAAATGCTTTTGAATCCCTCAGGGATTTGCTTTGAGCGGTATTCATCAAAGATAATGACTTCTTCGATTATCTCTGTATCGACCCCTTTAATCGTCTCCATCAGAGTGCTGAATTTAACCTTATCGCCGATAAGGAAGGAAAGATCTCTTATGACAGCAGGGAATTTGGGTATCAGAGAAAACTCTGTTTTATACTGGCGACAGCTCTGGCTAAGCTCATCAATATTGATGTCTATAAGCCATAGATCTTGCTTTAGGGTGATTGTGTCAATGCCAAACCTTTCAGCAACTTGAGGGTCAAACCGTCCAGCCTCTGCCAGAACTATGTCATTCATGGAATACTCAAAACTAAGCTCAGCAGAAAGGTATGGTTTGTTTGAGTTCGTCACCTGGATGTTCGAAATCCCAACTAGATGTAGTGTTTCTTCGATGATCCCTTTTATATGGTAGATGCTCAATGTGGTAGGCTTGATCCTCCAGTTCTCCTCTCTATCCATGCCCGTCATAATGGCACAGACATGCCGGGTTTCCTGAGGTTTGTTATCAACCTCAAAATAAACTTTCGCTGATTCGAATAGCTTGAGATTCCGCTCTCCCCGGTTCAAATTGTAGCTGATATCGGTTAGAACAGAAGGGATAAGGGATGATCTCATGGCAGCCTGGTTTACGCTTTGAGGATTAACTAGCCTGATTTGCTTTGATTGGGGAGAATCAGGATTAAAACCAAGCGAGATAAGGTTCTGGGGATCATCAAAGCTGTAATTCAAGGTTTCATAGAATCCCATACTGACAAGATAGTCTTCCACCAGTCTGCGAATTCTATAAAAGTGCCTGTCCATAATCGACTGAGGAGCCTTTTGCTGGGGTATTCTGTCATAGCCTGCCAAACGCGCAAGCTCTTCGATCAGATCAATTTCCCGTTCCAGGTCGATCCTGTAATGAGGAATTCTGTAATAATGAGCATGATCGCAGTCGATATTCGTGTCAAATTCCGTCACACCTTGCTTCTCTTGTTCGCTATGATAGCAGACGATCGAACTAAGGTCATTGATCTCTCCGGGTATCCAGTTCCCGAATTGCAGGAACACCAGTCCAAGGCTTGTCAGATAAGCGCGGATCTCAGCGTCGCTAAGCTCAAACCCAATTATCCGGGCAAACCTCTCGGGGCGCAATCCCAGTACTATCTCTTTTTGTGGTGTAGCCCAGTTATCGATGATTTCTCCAACCTGTTTCCCACCGCATAACCGTTCAATTAGATCAGCGGCAAGATCGGAGGCATAGGCTGGAGCATGATCTGAGAGGTGTCTCTCGAAGCGGTAGGATGAATCGCTTGATACCTTAAGTTCGTATGATGTCTTTCTAATGGCTGAATGGTTGAACACAGCACTTTCCAGTACTATTCTGTGAGTGTTAGCGGATACGCCGGTCAATTCTCCACCCATGACACCTGCAATAGCTGAGGGAAACTTGCCATCGGCAATAACAAGATCCGATTCCCTAAGGTTGTATGTCTTACCATCCAATGCCAGGATGTTCTCACCAAAGTTTGCTTGTCTGACAATAACCGCAGGATAAGGATCGGATTCATTTTCTTTATTGAGCTTGTCATAATCAAAAGCATGTAATGGATGCCCGGTGCAGAGCAGCACATAGTTGGTGATATCCACGAGGTTGTTGATGGGACGTAGTCCGGCTTTGATAAGCCTCGTTCTCAACCATACCGGGGATGGCTTGATCTCTATTCCATCAAATACTCTGGCGATGTATCGGGGACAGAGCTCCTGTTCTTTAACGACTAGTTTGAGAGGTGCTATTCCTGTTGCCTTGCTGGAATTCGGCTTTGAAAGCTTAAGTTTTTTTGCAAGACTAGCCGAAAGATCCCTGGCTATTCCCTGATATCCAAGCAGATCGCTGCGATTGGGAGTAATCTCCAGCTCAAAAACCGTGTCCGGAAGTTCGTACAAGGAATTTACATTCTGCCCCTGGGCTATATCCTGATCCAATTCGATGATTCCATCATGATTATCAGACAACCCCAGTTCTCTTTCCGAGCATAACATCCCATGTGAAACAACTCCACGTAGCTTAGCGCTTTTGATCGTGATCTCTCCCAGGGTCGTCCCCGGGAGCGCCAGCACTGCCATCATCCCGCCACGGCTGTTAGGTGCGCCACAAACGACGTCCAGGGTGCCATCAGCATTTAATATAGATTTATCGGCGAGCGTGTATGAACCAATATCGACCTTGCACAGTCTCAGATGATCGCTATTAGGTACTGGTTCCGCGGAAACAATTTTAGCAGTTATGACAGTTGCAGGTAGAGCATGAAGCTCAGTTATAGCTTCGACCTCAATACCGGAAAAAGTCAGAACATCAGATAGCTGCTCAACCCCAAGATCCAGATCGAGATAATCCTTTAACCAATTATATGAAATCTTCATAATGATAAACCTTTGAACTGCCTTAGCATCCTGATATCGTTCTCGAAGAGGATACGCATATCTGGGATGTTGTACTTGAGCAACGCTATTCTCTCGATACCAAGTCCGAAAGCAAAGCCAGAATACAATTCTGGATCGATTTCTACTGCTTCGAAGACATTAGGATCGACCATACCGGCGCCGCCCATTTCCAGCCAACCGCTATATTTACACATTCTACAGCCTTTGCCGCCACAATTGACGCAACTCACGTCCATTTCAGCGCTTGGTTCTGTGAAGGGGAAGAAATGTGGGCGTATTCTGGTGCGTACTCCTTTACCGAACATGATCGTGGCAAAATTCTGGAGTGTATCTTTCAGGTCAGCCATGGAGATACCTCTATCAACTACCAGTGCTTCAACCTGATGGAAGACAGGTGAATGCGAAGGATCGGGCTTGTCATTACGATAGCATCTTCCTGGAGATATAATGTAGATAGGCGGTTTGTGTTGCTCCATGGTCCTGATCTGCACGGTCGATGTCTGTGTTCTGAGCAGCATGCCGTTATCCAGATAGAAGGTATCGGCAAGATTACGGGATGGATGATCCGGTGGTGTGTTCAGGGCATCGAAATTATGAAACTCATCCTCGATCTCATTTCCTTCCGCGATCTCGAATCCCATACTCATAAAGATTGAGTCAATCTCTCTCCTGATGATCGTCAGAGGATGCAAAGAACCCCTGCTGCTAACGATACCGGGGAGGCTGAGATCTTCCTGCGAACCGGAGGCTTTTCCCTGCCAGGCTTGATGCTTGAGTTCCGTTTCTTTCTCACCCAAGATCTTCTCAATGGCTGTTCTGGCGTCGTTGAGAAGAGCGCCGAAGGCCGGACGTTCGTCTGCCGGCAATTCTCTGAGGCGTGAATACATGCTGTTCAGCAGACTCTTTTTCCCTAGATATTGCGAACGTGCGTTTAGTATATCATTAGGACTGGTGCATTGGGATATGACCTCTTTAGCACCGGTTACCAGATCCTGTAATTCGCTGCGCAAAATTATTATCCTTTTATGGTAATAGCAAGCGGAGACGCAAGTGCTTGCGTCTCCGGCTTTCGTTATATTATATTAGCTGTGTCAGCTGATTCAGACATTCAGAAAGTCAGACACCCTTTGCGATATCTACAAGTTTATTAAACGCTTCCACGTCATGCCAGGCAAGATGTGCAAGTGTTTTACGATTGATATCTATATTTGCCTTGTGCAAACCATTGATGAACTTGCTATAGGACATGTTGTTCATGCGGCATGCGGCATTGATGCGGATGATCCAAAGCCGGCGAAACTGTCTCTTGCGTTGTTTACGGTGCGCAAAGGCAAATGCCATGCCACGTTCGACAGTCTGGCGAGCGAGTCTGTAAGTCTTACCGCGTGATAAAAAGTTACCACGGGCTGCAAGTAAATAACCTTTTCTTCTGCGATGTGCTGCGACGTTATTTGCTGATCTTGGCATTTTTCACACTCCTTTAGATTACCAGCATCCGACGAACTCTTCCTTCATCGGACTTACGGACGATTGCGCTGGTGCGGAGATTCCGTTTCAGCTTTTGTGATTTCTTGGTCTTGATATGGGCTGCTTTAGCATGGTGGCGCACTATCTTACCGGTTCCGGTAAGTTTGAACCGCTTGGCAGCAGATCGATTAGTTCTGATCTTTGGCATATTTATCTCCTTGTATTATAAAATCTATAGTATCACCGGACATTATCTCCGGTATGTTTGGTAAATCTTAGCTTTAGCCTATTCCTCTGGCAGTACCTTAGTCTCTATGTCCTTTATCTGATCGGCAAGGTCACCTTCGGTTTCAACTGCTTCCGGTTTAGAAACTTCTTCTTTGACCGGAGCCGTTTCTTTGGTTTCTTTTCCGACTATTCTGTCTATATCCTTCTTGGGTGACATGATCATGGACAGGAGATTACGATCGCTTACGGGTTCTGAATCGACATCTGCGATGTACGCAAGGTCGATCTTAAGGTTTTCTAAAACGTCATAGCCTCTTTCTTTGTGAGCCATTTGACGTCCTCTGAAACGCACGGTGAACTTGACCTTATTGTGTTGCTTGAGGAATTTAACAGCGTTGTTTTTCTTGAAAGTATAATCATGCTCTTCGGTATTGGGACCAAACTTGATCTCTTTTATCTCGATCTCATGCTGTTTCTTTTTGGCTTCGCGTATCTTTTTTTCTTTCTGGTAGTAATACTTGCTAAAGTCCAAAATACGGCAAACCGGGGGATCCGCAGTGGGTGATATCTCCACCAGATCCATTCCCATTTCGTCAGCTTTTCTCAAGGCATCTCTCAGAGCCGTCACCCCGATCATCTTCCCGTCTGGATCTATAAGACGAACCTGACTGGCAGTGATCTGGTTGTTGATCCTTTCTTTCGGCACGACCTCTTTGGTCTTAGCCTTTCCACGCTTAATCCGGATTATAAGAACCTCCTTCTTACCGGAAATGAAAAAGGCGGGCATCCTCATCGTAAGGATATCCGCCTGCTTCACGATAAATATCTGAATTCAAATATTATTAGATCATAGCCTCAGATACATTTTCAGCACTAAGGCAGAAGCAGACAGCTTCATTTGTGATCAGTTTCTGGAGAAGGGCATTCTTGTCAATGACATTTTTCAGTACAGGCACTCGCCGTAGCGCCTTATCTGTTACTTCTTCTTTCACGGAGGCACAGAGACACAGAGGGAAAGAAGATTAAAAAAGAGTCAATGGGATAAAGAGCAAAGATAAATAATACTGGAAGAATACGCTTCGTGGTTACTTTAATACTGACGTGTCGCCTCTTCTCATCCGGCTATTTCCAGCCATCATCCATCTATCCTCTCTCTATCATCTTACGTCATGACGTAAGATGATAGAGAGAGGATACCAAGAAGAGTAGAGGCGACATCCTGTCGCCTATGGTCTATGCATGGAGTTCAAAGCGCCGTAGCCGTATTAAGCATGGAGTTCAAAGCGCCGTACATTATCCTGAATTGGTAGCGAGACTTGAAAGGCGATTTGGACTTCATTGCGGCAGTTGCCTCAAGTATCTATGGCTTAGCTACAAACAGCTGCTGCACGTTTTGAAGTCCAGGACGGCGCCAGGATCAGTAATCAGTGTCGAGACCAACTAGCCGTCTTGAACTCCAAACTCACATAACTATAAGCTCAGACGAAGTCCATAAATAGATTAACCTTTAACCAACTAACTCATTAACCCATTAACCCATTAACTCATTAACTTGATCCGGAAGAACTCTATGTCTCCGAACCTCCGTGTCTCTTGTTCACAGAAAGTACGCGCCAAAAGAAAAGCCTCAGTTTCCTGAGGCTTTCCGTATTGTTCGACGTTGAGTCGGATTTACTTGACTATGACCATCTTCTTGGTCTGGTTCAGGGAGGGGCTGCTCATCTTGTAGAAATAGATG
>Ga0116171_10001764_pt1 | contig 21187 bp, 19 predicted proteins | sample AD_JPNHW2_MetaG_FD_89798 | JGI IMG/M metagenome (GOLD analysis project Ga0116171, IMG submission 89798) | Active sludge microbial communities of municipal wastewater-treating anaerobic digesters from Japan - AD_JPNHW2_MetaG | ecosystem: Engineered > Bioreactor > Anaerobic > Digestate | place... | reverse complement strand
TTCACCGGGGAAAACCGCGACGACGATCTTCATGGTTTTACCGGGAGGCAAATTCCAGCGCTTGTAATACAGACCGTTCTCCATCTCATTGTAATCCGCGGTTCCGGGTTGGGCCCCGTAGAAGGAGAACAAGAAACGGGTATCATTGGCTGTGGGCTGTTCATACTCGGTGACTTCAGCCTGTTCCGGCCTGAGAGGCAAGTACTTCGAATCGTCCGGATTTTTACCTGTCAATAGCCAGTATTTCTCGTTGGCTGTCAAACGAGGTGAATAGTTAAAGGTAAGTGGGTTTGAATCATTGGGACCATCGCCTACCTTCCAATACCAGCAGTGGAATTTCAACTGTTCTGGATCGGGGGTACAAACTCTCGCGCCGACCAGACCGGGTGTCAAACCACCGTCTCCATCGAAATCGCGTGTGTAAGCGAATTCATAACCTTCACCCTTGACATAACCTGAAACGTCATCGGATGCCTTTTCGGGACCCCAGCTCTGAGGACCTGTATCGCAATCCATATAAATACCCATGGTACAATCGAAGAGGGTGTCCTGAGTAGCTGTGTTCATATTTGTGATATCAAATTCCACATAGACCAGGTTCTTGATATAGTCATAACTCCACTGGTAGGACATCTGGCGAACACGAACATTAAGAGGTTTATGTGTGTTGCTGGCACGGGATCCGCCGTAGTCACGGTCACCGACAGTACCGAAAGGACAATAATCATAATAGTATGAGATCAAGTCCTGCTCAGAAACAGGGGCTCCGTCTTCATCGATCTGACCATCGCCATCATCATCATGAGGGTTGGAGAAAGCGTAGCTGGTAAAAGACCGATCCGATAACTCCATAAAACCAAGTGGGAACCATGAATCTATGTTGTTCCCATTAGTAATAATTCCGAAATTATCAGTTTCGTGAATATACTGCCCGCCAAAGGAAGAGAATACCGAAGGAAGCTCGTTGCCGTTCCTCAAGGGGAAGGTATAACCGACGAAATCTTCGTCAATTTTGCCATCGCCATCATCATCCTCGCCTCTTTTCTGAGTTCGGCTGGATGCTGTCGCGATCTCATCAACTGTATTGTACAGGTTGTATTGATCCAATGCGTTTGCGTTGCCCACTACGAGCGGATTGTACGCGGGCAGGAACTCATAGAGGTCGGCATCGCCATCAAATCCGACTGTTGTGAGTGTGTCGATAACAGGCTTCATGTTGGCATTCCAGTTAGGAGCGCCTTCGTACGTCACCCCGGAGCTATCAGCATTGGGGTTGTTGGCAAGCCAATACAGCTTACGATTTGCACTGTCACGACGTGCTTTCTTCGCGCCAAACCACAGAGCACCTTGGTAGAGGTAGTCTATACCGCTGCCACCGGGGTATTCCAATGATGGATACTGAGGCACCACGTCATCGCCGGAGCCGAAGAAACCGTAGTTACTGACACGAAGCCAAATATTGCCTATATTGTGCCATTTTGAAAGATCCAGTTTCTTTGTTCCGGATGAGGGAACAGCCATAGCCGCGTAGGCAGATCCTAACCCGAGGGCAAGGACTAGCAAGAGGCTTAAGAGAAACTTGTATGATTTCATTTAATACTCCATTTAGTTCAGGGTAAATTCTACCGGAATGATCAGGAGGGTATCAACTGGTCTTCCGCTACTTTTACCTGGTTGGAATTTAACTTTACGGACAGCGGCAATTGCTGCCTCATCCAGTCCACCGGGACCGGCTTGGACAGATTGCTTGACTCTAATCTCTCCGATGACTCCATCACTGTAAACTTCGACTTCCAAAATGACTCTTCCCTGAACTCCGGCTTTTCTTGAGAATTCCGGATACACAGGATCGATCACACCGATCAGGACAGGAGGATCGTCGTAGGGAATAAATTCAACCGGACGATCTTCACCCTGGGAAGAGGTGGACGAAGAAGTATCATAGATATTACCGATCTGAGTCAGAGCCTGCTCATAAGCCTCGATATCCACGGGAGAAGTACCTAGCTCGTCACTGATTGCGATATCCACTGCCACGTTGACTTCGGTCTGGGGTTGTTCGACCTTTTCCCTTTTTTCCATGGGAATATCGATCAATTCCATTTCCGAGGAGCTGAACTTCTGTTTCTTGGATTCAATTTGGGGGGTTACCATAACGATAAACAGCACAAACACGAGCGATAAAGCCAGAGCCTTGCTGAATTGCGCGTTGGCAAAATCCTTCCAGTCAAAATGAGCTTGGGTCATTTTTTACCTCCGGATGCCTTTGTCTGAGTCTCAAAGGTCACTACCAATGTATTGGCATCCTGCAATTGACGCATAACGTCGGACATGATACCATACTTTGTATCCCTGTCTGTTCTGAAGCAAACATTGAGATCAGGATTTTCGGCTTTCTTCTTTTCCAGAGTGGTATATACTACCCTGTCTTCTTCCGTTTCAATTCGGGAAGGAAGATCATCTATGAGTATTGTCCCATCTACCATTACATATATTGTGGTGGTCAGGTTTCTGGGAATACGTTCGATATTTTCCGCAACAGGCCATCTATCTCGTTCAACCCAGAATCTCTTTTCCTGCACGAACACAGTAGTCACCATGAAGAACAACAGAAGCAGGAACGCGATATCGGAAGTTGACGCTTGGGGAATCGTCACATCTCTTTTACGAGCTTGAAATTTCGCCATATCTATGCTCCTAATTCGTGGAAAGCGAGATATTCTCGACTTTCAGTGACTTGAGACGATCCAGAACGTTGACCATGTCGCTGTACTTTGCTTCGCGATCCGTTATAACTTTAAACAGCATTTTCGGATTGAGCTCTTGCTTAGCTTTGATCAGGGCTTCCAGTTCTGAGTTCTCATATCTTCTTGCAGGCAGGGTATTGATCGCTAATGACCCATCACCCAGAATCTGCATACGGGTCATTTCCTTTTCCGTCAATGTCACGGATACGGTATTTGACTCGGAATCTGAGGCTTTGGGTAACACAAGCTTGATACCTTCTTTGACGTCGAACTTCGTCGTCGCCATAAAGAAGATGATTAGCAGGAAGGCAATGTCGCCGGTAGAGGCCGTTGGTATCTCGGCATTCCCCTTCCGTTTACGACTGACTTTCATTATCTTTCCCCCTACTACTTGTTTTCAATAAGGGTTTCGACTACTTTCTCTGAGGCACGCTGCATATCAAGGACTATTCCATCCACCATGGTCACAAAGATGTTATTCAGGAATTGGAGAGGGATGGCAACTATAAGACCGGCTTCAGTGGTGATCAAGGCGATCTTGATACCGCTGGCAACGATTGTAGCGTCAACCGCACGAGCCGCGGCGATAGCGTCGAATGCCGCGATCATACCGGCAACCGTACCGAGGAATCCCAACATGGGAGCAAGGGTAATACCGCTTGACATTTCGATGAATCCCTTTTCCAAGTATGACATCTCGATCATCGCGGCGCTTTCCATAGCTTTATCAACAGCTTCGACTCCACGATCAGCTTTGAGTAATCCGGCATAAACGATCGCTGCGACAGGACCTCTGGTCTTTTTTGCAAGTTCAAGAGCCTCGGAGAACTTCTTGTCCTTCAGAAGAGGTAACAGGTTGTTGAGGAAGTGATTCAGGTTGATCTTTGCGTAAATAAGAGTTATGAACTTCCATACCCCATAGGCAAGAGCGTAAATAGCAACCAAGAGGATAGGCCACATTGCCCAGCCACCATCTTTGAACCATTTGACCATACCACTGCCGAAGACGAATTCGGCGATGTTCTTTGATCCGCTTTCTTCCTGGACTGGTTTGGGTTCTTCAACCGCTGCGGGTGCGGCAGGAGCAGCTTTGGCTGTATCTATAGTTGTAGTAGCAGTCGGATTAGCTGCGGGGCTATTGGTCTGAGAGAAGGCCAGACTCGTGAACACGAAGGTCATGGACAGTATCAAGAGCAATATTAACGAGAATCTCTTTGTCATTTTATGATTCCTCCTAGGAATAAATTAGAAGTTAAACGAGACGCCAAAGGTGACGCCACGATAATTGTTTGTAAATCCCGGATTACGTACCTGGAGACCATGAACGTAAGCAACTTCAGGATAGATATAGTTTGTAACGGAATCCGCGATATCTGCGCCATCGTCATATGGCGATCCTGTGCGGGGATACACGGTCAACACGTTATTTGTTTTAAACAGATTTTCGACATCGAGGAACAATCTGATGTTCATGTTTTTCGGCAGGGTGATACCTTTGGAGATACGAAGATCAGCTTGATTCGTGAAGTCTTTGCGTTTGCTGTTGGTATCCAGTGAATTGTTCCCTTCCTCAGCCATAGGTGTGTATGGGGTTCCTGATGAGAGGCTCCAACTGAAGTTGGCAGTGAAATCATCGAAAGGAAGGATGAAATCGGTGAACGGCACAAAGAACTCCTCACCCTTGCCAATACGGAAGGTGTAGTTGAAGCTGACATTGTGACGTATATCCCAATCAAGCGGGAATTCACGCAGATTTGTCGTCTCGTCCTGGATAACGGTGCTGGAGTTATTACCCTGAGCCCAGGCAAGAGAATAGGCAATCGACCATGACTGGAAGTTCGAGAGAATCTTCTCCAACTGCATATCGATACCACGGGCTGAGCCGTAGTCCTCAGAGATAAAGCGGTACCAAGTTATCTGCTCTTCGCCGGGTTTCTTTTCCTTGATAGTGCTCACGTAGTTGTAGAGGTTCTTGTAATACGCTGTGACGTCGAGCACATAGTCTTCGGAAAGCTGGTGAGAGAGTCCTACTTCATAGGTGACCGTGATCTGAGGCTCAAGCTCAGGATTTCCAACGGTGATCACCTGGTCTGACACGTTTGCGTCAGCGGGTGTCTTGCTGGTAAAGATATATTGCATCTGCGGCAATTGATTCTGATAGTTATAGGCAAAACGCAGAACTGTCTTTTCAGTAATGGGGTGAGATACACCCAAACGAGGAGAAACCATCAGCTGCAGTCTGTCTTTCTTGGGGAAGGTCACGGTGTTGTATGTGCCGTCATCCTGGGCAACCTGATAATCTGCGCCAAGATACCACATATCAAATCTGAGACCGGCATTAACGATCATTCCTTCCCATTCCATCTTATCCTGGATGTAATAGGCAGCCTGAAGAGGATTGGCTTTATAGCCATCGCGCTTACCAGAAGCGGCAAGTGCCGCACGGTAATAATCTTCGGGCTTGTAAATCGGGATCAGGGGGCTGTCGTCTGATGGATCGACGATCGAGAAGAGTTCATCAGGAACGGGATCGCCTTCAGTATAATCAGCCATGTCGTAGATGCCATTCAAATAATCCTGACGACGATCTTCATAGACAGTCAGGAAATTCTGAAGCTGGTCTTTCTCGATCATATGGCTGATGAGTTCCAGACCTGTCTTGGCAAGGTGAGTATCGTTTAGCTGCCATTCGAAATCTGCTCTTCCACTATATATGGTGGTCTTGTCATCAACGAAATTAGTATAGATCGAACCGGGAGCTGAGAACCCGGGAACCGTGCGGGGGGTTTCCACTGAAGCTATACGATAGATCCAGTAGGAAGCAGGCAGGTAGCCAAGATCATAAACGCCGTCAGCGTTATTGTCAACACTAGCGTATCCGTAATCGCCAAGCAGTACGTTGTCAATATACGCCATACCTGCCGCTGAGTTAGGCCCGCCAGCTAAAGTTGAGGGATCGATCAGCATGTTCATGTAATCATCGCGACTGATTCCTCTGGGACCCGATGTGCTATCTTTCGAATAGTAGCTCAGTTTCGCCTTGAGGTTCATGGTAGAATTGAACACGTGATCGTAGGTTCCGATATATTGTCTCTGGATCGTCTCGTTATAAGCATAGTGCTGCAATGCGTAACGATCGCTGTAGGAGAAGGGGAAATTGTATGATCTGTCGCCACGAACCGCGAACGTGACTTTCTGAGTAGGGTTGATCACATACTTGGATTTGAAGTTAACGTTGTAGGAATTATAATTGCGGTTACCGGTGTCAATGCCAAGGATGCTCTTTCTCCCGCTGTAGGGATTATATACGTCGTAATCATATTCAAGCAGTCCCCTGTACTGAGCCAGCAGGGAGTCATAGATCACATAGTCTGAATTGGGATCAGCGATGTAGTAATCTTTTAGTCTGCCATCGAGCCATTCACCACCACCGTTAAGATAGAAGGTAAGCTTTTCTTTGGTTTCTTCCGAACTGAAGGGTAAAATCGGTCCGCCAATGGCAAACTTGACCACGTCGGAGTTTCTTCCTTGCCCGATGATATGATCAGTATTGTACTCCAATTTTCCTGAGTAGTTCGCGTCTCCATCCTTGGTGACGATATTGATAACGCCGGATTGAGCGTTGCCATACTCAGCAGGGAAACCACCGGTCATAACCTTCATATCGGAAATGGCATCAGTATCCATTTGCAGGGCGGAACCACCATCAACTGGGTCTGAAACAGACATACCGTCAACAGTGTAGTTCACTTCGTTAGGGCGACCACCACGAATATGGAGCTCACCGCCGACGTTAGTGACACCCGCCTGAAGGGAAATGATGTCTGAAATATTACTAACCGAAGCATCGGTTAGCTGTCCCATCTCGATCTGGCGGGATGAACCCACAGTATCCTTACCGACTTTATCCGTAGGTGCTTTTACAACGACGGTAGCCTGTTGAATACCGGCTCTGGTCATAACCACCGTAGGTAAGCTGGCAGTCTGATCGACCTGGATCCTGACATCCTGATACACAGCGTCATTGTATCCGATTAGGGTGAATCTGACTGTGTATGTTCCCGGGGGGATGTTAATGATGATCGCTGTGCCGCGGTCATTTGTTTGTCCGCCGGTTACACGTTGCGAGCCTCTAAAAACGGAAATATTGACATACGACAATGTCTTTCCGGAGTTGTCACGGACTCTCACCGCTAAACGGCCGGTCGTGGCAGCATCAAGCAAGCTTACGCCAACCACTAATACTAACAGCAGGATCAATGCTAATTTTCGCATCGAAGAACCTCCCTTTCATCCTTAGCTAATTTATTCTCTAATATTAAGTCAATCAAGGGACAACCCATAAGTCGATGGGTACTATTCCAGTTAAAACGCCTATATTTGGTAGACAAAAATAAGTCAAGCAGTTTTTTTTCACAGCCGGTCAAAGGCTGAACGTGCTCTCTGAGACTGTTTCTCTCAATTATTTGGTTCTTTCTCATTTACGAATAACCACCGGCTGAGAACCCTTTTCTCGATAGGTTATCGTTCCCAGGATATATCCATCGTTTTCATTTATCAAACGCTCAGAATACGCTGGAGAACAGACCGCGATCATACCTGTACCAAGATTAAATGCTTGTGACATAACTTCATCCTGAATGTTCCCGGCATCCTTTAGCCAATGGAAAACCGGCAAGACCAAGCTTTCAGGAAGGGTTATCTCAGCTCTTAGATCATTGGGAAGAATTCGCTTCAGATTTCCAGGAATCCCGCCACCGGTGATATGAGCAAGACCATGCAAGCCCTCGTCCCCGATCTTACTACCGAAAGTGGGCAGATATGATCTATGCACGGTTAACAACGCTTCCCCAACAGAAGTATGCAATTCAGGGATATATGAATCCACATCGAGACCCAGCTTGTCAAAGACAATCTTACGAGCCAGAGAAAATCCATTGGTGTGAAGTCCGCTGCTGGAAAAACCGACTATGACATCTCCGGCTGCTATATTCCGGGGTAGAATATCAGGTTTGTTGACCAATCCTACTATCGTACCGGCAAGGTCAAAATCCTGTCCGTGATAAATACCGGGCATCTCCGCCATTTCTCCGCCGATCAAGACACAGCCATTCTCCTGGCAGGCTTTGACAAGCCCCTTGATCACCGCTTCGACGACCTCGACGTTCATACCCGAAAGTCCGATATAATCCAGGAAGAACAACGGTTTTGCACCTTGAACGAGAATATCATTCACACAGTGATTGACCAGATCCTGTCCCACGGTATCGTAAAAACCGCTTTTAATGGCAACCAGTATCTTTGTACCGACACCGTCAGTGCTCGATACCAACACAGGATTAGTGCCCGGTTCATGGTCAAACTGGTACAAGCCGCCAAAACTACCCAGATCGCTTAGGACTTTACTGTTATATGTTTTTCTGACCAACCCCTTTATCCGCCTAACCGCTTCTTCACCTGCAAGAACATCAACTCCGCTACTTTTATAGTCGATATCAGAAGTCATCGAGTCCACTCCCGGAGATTTGTTTCCATATTGTCTATCTCTTCCCGTGTCCTGCCAAGCATTCCGTACACGCTGAAGTCACTAACGTTCAGGGCTGCCATCACAGTACCATATCTGACGGCTTTCCGGATATGTTCCTGATCAAGGCTTCCACCATTTGCCAGAAATCCAAGAAATCCCCCCGCGAAACTATCCCCTGCGCCCGTTGTATCTTTGACCTGGTCGACCGGATATGCCGGAGAAAAGTAATTTGAGTCAGCGGTTATAGTGACCGAACCATACTCACCACGCTTGACAATGACAACCTTGACGCCCATATCCAATAGCGCAATCGCACCTTTAAAGATGCTCTGCTCGCCTGTATATAGCTTGATCTCGTCTTCATTGATCAGGACAACGTGAACCTTACGAATTACCTCACTAAGCAGATCAGGACAGAGATTGATCCAATAATTCATCGTGTCACAAGCAACAAGCGAGTAATCGGTCACTGCTTCCAGAACCTGCAATTGCAACGCAGGATGGATATTGCCCAGAAGAAGGCTATGACAAGCCCTGCAGTTGTCCGGCAGCTTAGGTGAGAAATCAGCAAAAACATTCAAGTCTGTTTGCAACGTTTCAGCCTGATTAAAGTTCAAATACTTACCCTTCCAACGGAATGTCTTTCCGGGCATGATTTCCATACCGTCCAGGCAGATTTTCCTGCTCTTCAGCAATTCGATCGCCGATTTTGGAAAATCTTCGCCGACGACACCAACTATATTGACATCGGCGAAGTGAGATGCCGCGACTGAACCATAGACGGCTGAACCACCCAGGATATCCTCGACGCAACCAACCGGCGTTTCAACCGAATCAAGCCCGATCGAGCCAACGATAACTAAACTCATGGCGTCGTTCCCAGAGTATCCCTCGGGGTTTCCTGAGTCCTGGGAGTTTGCTGATCCCATTTGATATTATCCACGGACGAGAGTTTCATCATGACCACTATGATCACGATCAGCACTGCCGTCATGATAATTATCTTAGTCCAGTTGAAGGCTTTGTTGCGCTTTGTTTTCCAGCGTTCATCCAATTTTTCTTTCAGATCGTTCATCTTTGATCACCTATGCGCGTAGTTCACTGAGGAAGGCAGCGAATCTGGAGGCCCCTTCGATCAGATTCTGCATGCTATTGGCATAGGAGAAACGCACAGAGCCCTCGATACCGAAGGAGCCCCCCGCAACCAAAGCAACGTGATGCTTCTCCAGAAGGATATCACAGAATCTATCCGTGTCTTTGATCCCAAGCTTGTTATTCTCGAGATACCAGGATATATCAGGCATAATGTAGAACGCACCCTGAGGTTTGAAACCCTTGACGTGGGGGTTATGCATCAGATTGTCATATAGGAAGTTCCTGCGTTCTTCAAATTGAACTCTCATTTTCTCGATGGATTCATCCTCTTCATTGAGAGCAGTGACGCAGGCTTTTTGCGTGATCGAGTTAACACAGGAACTGGCATGTTCCTGGACGCGACCGGCGGCAGCAATGATCTCTGTTGGACCGGCTGCGTAACCGAGACGCCATCCGGTCATGGCGTAGGCTTTGGAGACACCATTGATGACAACCGTCTGATCCTGCATTTCTTTGCTGACCGAAGCGATAGAGACGTGCTTCACTCCATCGTAAACCAGCCTTTCATAGATCTCGTCCGAGATCACGAGGATACCATACTTCAGGCAGATCTCTGCAATGCCTTCCAATTCTGCCTTAGTATAAACCGCTCCGGTAGGATTGCTGGGCGAATTCAGTATCAATGCTTTGGTATTGGGGTTGTCTTTGATCACCGATTCGAGAACTTCCGGCTTGACCTTATAGCTGTCCTCGATCAGAGTAGGAACATAGACAGGTTCGGCGTTCGCTAGCATCGCCTGATATGGATAGCTTACCCAATAGGGACTGGGGATCAAAACCGCGTCCTGCGCGTCGCAAACCGCGATGAGAGTGTTTATGATCGAAGCCTTTGCTCCGGGAGAAACAAGGATTTGTTTCGCCTCATATTCCAGCCCATTGTCCCGGCTGAGTTTACCACAAATAGCTTTCCGTAGTTCTATGATTCCGGCATTTGCCGTATATCTGGTAAAATTATTGTCAATTGCCGTTCTTGCGGCATTTTTAATATAATCTGGAGTGTTAAAATCGGGTTCTCCAACTCCAAAATTGATCACATCGATTCCCTGATCTTTCATCTCTTTCGCTTTAGCCGAAAGTGTCAGAGTCGGTGAAGGCTTGACCAGCCTGATCCGGTTTGAAAGTTTGATCGCCATTACATCATCCTCATTTATTGTTGCTTGCCATCAGCAGAACTAAGACGGCAGTTCCCACGATATCCTGTGTAGAACATCCGCGAGACAGGTCACAGACCGGCGCTGCCAAACCCTGAATGATGGGGCCGATCGCTTCAGCCTTACCAATACGCTGGGCAATTTTATAGCCGATATTGCCACTTTGCAGATCAGGGAAGATCAGGACGTTTGCCTGTCCGGCAACCGGGCTTCCCGGAGCTTTTGATGCTCCGACCTTGGGAACGATCGCTGCGTCCAGTTGCATCTCTCCGTCGAATACGAAGTCGGTACCACGTTGTTTCATGATCTCCATCGCATCCCTGACTTTGGTGACCAATTCATGTTCCGCACTCCCCTTGGTCGAGAATGAAAGCATCGCGACCATGGGTTCGTCGCCGAGGATCGCTCTTCTTGTTTCTGCTGTGCTCATGGCAATATCCGCAAGCTGAGACGCATCCGGCAGAGGCACAACGGCACAATCGGCAAAGAGCATGACTTTCTCTTCGCCCATAAAATCTGGTAATACCATGATAAAGGTTGATGACACTGTTTTTAGCCCTGCTTTAACTCCAACGACCTGGAGTGCCGCGCGAAGAACATCCGCGGTGGTGTTGGCTGCACCGGCGACCATACCGGACGCCAGACCGAATTTGACTAACAATGCACCGAAGAAGAGGGGCTGCCGCACGATCTTGTCAGCGTCTTCCTGTGTGACACCTTTTTCTTTCCTCTTATTATAGAAAAACTGACTAAACTCACCTATACCGGAGTAGTTCTCCGGATCAATAAATGTCACACCACTCAGATCCACGCCCAGTCTTTGAGCGTCCGATTGGATCTGCGTGGGATTACCCAGTAGGATTACTTTTGCGATCTTTTCGGATACAATCAGCTGCGCCGCTTCAAGCATCCGGGTATCTCCGGATTCGGGCAGGACTATCGTCCCATTCGTGGCTCTGGCGCGTTGCTTCAAATCAGATATAATGTCCATTTATACTCCATTGTCTTTTTTATTCAATTACCAAGAGGGAAAGGTCCGCTACCCGCAGAAATTCCTGCTTTACCGAGTAAAGCAAGCTGTAGCGGTTAATTCGGATCGCGGCATCCTCGGTATTCACGAGAACATCGTCAAAGAACCTGTCTATCTCCACTCCGAATCTAACAAGATAGCTGATGGTTTTCTCATAATCAGAGCGCTCCAGAGAACTATCGATATCTCGATGAAGATTGCTTAGACCATCGTAGAGAGCGAGCTCAGCCGGATCTGATAAGAGATTGACGTCAACTTCTCCAAAGCTCTTTTCCGCGGAGATGATATTGGCGACTCGTTTGAATCCGATTACAAGCCTGATAAAATCCTCATGGTTCCGGTAATCCTGCAAAGCCTGAGCCCTGTGTCTGATATCAGGGATATGAGCCGTGTCAGTATGCATGACGCTTTCGATCACATCATAGCTAATATTGTATTGCTGCAAGAGCCATTTGACTCTCGATGCGAAGAATGATAGGATCTGCCCAAAGCTGTTGGGCTTGATATTTGGATTCTCTTCAAAACAACCGATCGCTGTTTCGATCAGTGTTTTCAGATCAAGATTCCAGCCCCTGTCAGCGAGGATCTGAACGATGCCTCCGGCAGCTCTGCGCAAAGCAAATGGATCGCCTGATCCGGTTGGCAGCATCCCGATGCCGATGATACCACAAACCGTATCCAGCTTGTCGGCAATGGCAATTACAGCTCCACTAACCGTTTCCGGCAGCTTGTCTGCCTGACCCTTTGGCATGTAATGCTCGTTTATCGCCTCCGCGACTTCGGGGTCTTCTCCACCGGCAAGAGCATACTGCTTGCCGATGTAACCCTGTAATTTGGTGAATTCCTTTTCTCCAAGCATAGTAGTCACCAGGTCAGTTTTACAGAGTAGTCCAGCGCGAAGTATCCTGCTCTTCTGCTCAGGAGCGAAACCTAAGCTATCGGAAATTATCTCTGCCAGTATCATGATCCGGTTGGTTTTATCGGCCACAGTTCCCAGCTTGGCGTGGAATACCACGTCCTTCAGCTTGGGATAGTAATTTTCCAGAGGAGTTTCCAGGTCTTCGCGGAAATACCACATGGCATCCGCCAGCCTGGCTCTCACAACTTTCTCGTTGCCTTTTCTGATCAGGCCTGAGTGTCGCGGATCCCCATTGGAGATAAAAACGAATCTATTGGTCAATGAGCCTTGAGCGTCAACAACCGAAAAGTACTTTTGGTTCTGGCTGATCGTAGATGTAATGATCTTATCGGGCAAACTCAAAAAGGCTTCGTCAAATTCCGCTACGACCGCGGTCGGATATTCGACCAGATCGGTCACTGTCTCCACCAGCCTGTTATCGACAAGAACCGAACAATCCTTCCCCTGGAAAGATCTGTCCAGTTGCTCGCGTATGCTTTGGAGTCTGGCTTCCCGGTCGCACATGACCATTGATGCCATCAGCTTACCTTCGTATTCATCAGGAGCTTGGATTATAACCTGAGTATCAAGCCCCGTCCAGCGGTTTCCAAAGGAGATCCTGTCAGAAGCAATGCCAAACGCGTCAAGCTTCAGTAAATCATTGCCAAAGAGACCGACTAACCAGCGCAGAGGGCGGATGAACCCGCCTTTGCTTTGATTCCAGATCATCTTTTTGGGGAAGGGAATCGCTTTGATCATGCCGGAAAACCAGTCCGCGATTAGATCGGCAGTATTTCTGCCTTTTATCTCCTGTTTGATCGAGATAAAGCTGCCCTTCTCGCTTTCCTCGCGAATTATATCCTCAGCTTTTGCTCCGCATTTTTTCAGAAAGCCGAGTCCCGCAGGACTTAGTTCCCCTTCCGCGTTATAGGCGATACTGACAGCCGGACCGGATTTTGTGACGGTTTTATCCTCCTGCTGACTATCAAGGTCTATGGCTCTGATAGCCAATCTTCGGGGTGTGGAGAAAACATCGATCCTGCCGCAGGATAAGCCTGATTCGAGGATAAATGCTTCAAAGCTATCCCGGATAAAGCTTATGGCGATGCCGATACTATCCGCTGGGATCTCTTCGACACCAATTTCTATGAGTAAATTCTCTTTATTCAAATCTCACCGCTTCGTTTAAAATAAATAGCTTAACGTCAGTTGATTGACCAAGCCAAGGTCTCCGGCTGAGGATACTCCATAGCCGATCTGAGTTGATTTCCAGTTCCATTCCGCGCCAAAGGAGAGTCCCGATGTCCACGCCCAGGCACCCCCTACGTATCCATCCGCGGCATTGCTTTTGAAGCCTCCGCGCAGGGTAAAGGAGGGGCTAAGTTTATCTTCGATTCCCATCTTGGCAACGAAGTTCTCCCCCGTGCTTTTCGATATATCGAAAGAACCCATGAGCTTATCACTCATTTGATAGCTGAGTCCTAACGCAACTGTGAAAGGTATGGATTCGTTGTATTTATTTGAGGTGTAATAGAGGACTTGTTTACCCAGATTTCTAAAGCCAACCCCGACCTTGATCTTCTCGTTAACAGGATGATGGATCAAGCCTCCATCGAGCAAGATCGCTCCAGCATTCTCTCCGTCGATCTGGTCAAAGACGACCTTGACTGTGCCACCGAGGTCGATAACGGGGCTGACAAAACGTGCCATGCTGAATCCAGCGATGATATTCTGCGCGCCGAAGGTCTCACCGGTCTCGATCAGATCGCCTTGCTGTGATATTTCAGTCCGGTCCATCGAACCGAAATTCAGGTATTTCAGAGTCATGCCATATGCCGCGTAGATGTTCTGGGCTTTGATGTACTGGATAGAGCCGCCCTGAGATCCTGCATAATAGGACATGAAAGTGCTATTGACCTGAGATTTGTCCATACGAATGATCGAGGCGGGATTGAATTGCATCCCGTCAGGATTCTTGACCACTGCCATCATGGCTTGCCCTAAGGCGTTTGCCCGGGCAGAATAGATCAGGTTCAGCGGGGCAAAACCAACCGCGCCGGCGTCCTCATTTACCGCGATCAGAGCCGGACTTAACGCTATCATCAGCGCTAAGATGCTCCAGAATTGTATCTTCGATCTGGTGAACATACCCAAACAACTCCTTTTCGGTTTGAGAGCTGAGGATCTCAGCTCGTTTCGCGTCTTGACGTAAAAACTCGGATAAAGCCCGAAGAATTTTCATATATTCCTGATTTGAGTTCTGGGGAACGGCGATCATAAATACCAAACGAACAGGCTTGTCGTCCACCGAAGTGAATTCCAGCGGTTTACCGATCTTAACCACGGCGATCCTGAGGTTGGAAACCGTCAGATCTCTGGCATGAGGTATCGCGACCTCTCTGCCGATCCCGGTGCTCATTATCTCTTCCCGTCCTTTCACTGCTGCGGCAAACCTGTCCGGAAAGCTCAGGCAACCGCTGTCCGAGAGCATCTTCACCAAATAATCAAGGCATTCGGCTTTAGTGGCGAATTGATCAACTATTTTGACCAAGTTAGCGTGAAACAGTCTATTCATTCTCTCACCGTGTTATTTATCTAAGATGCAGTATTTTTCCGGAGGGCATAACCGTCAACCACTTTGTCAGGCTTTGCTGTATCCGTCTATATGGCATCATTTTCCCGTGCTTGGAAAGGATATTCATCCATCACCAGATCAGGGATCCGGATGGTGACAGCAGTTCCCTTGCCTACCTTACTTTCTACCTTGATCTTCGCGCCAAGCCTGTCCAGGAAAGTCTTGACCAGGATCATTCCCAATCCGCTTCCCGTCTCGTTGGCGGTTCCTAAACTATCTATGTCCTCATCGATCCTAAAGAGAGCTGCCAGCTTCATACGGCTCATCCCCACCCCGTTATCACTGATGGTGATAACCGATTCATTGTCCTCTCGCGCAGATCTGATCAAGACCCTCTGTCCGTAATCAGAGTATTTGATGGCGTTGGAGATCACATTTCGCAGTACGGAAGCCAGCATGCGCTGATCAGTGCACAGCAAAAAATCATCGCCTACATCAATAACGAGCTCTATGTCTTTATCCCTGGCATGTTTGGAGTTTTGATACATCGCTTCCGAGATCTCTTTCACCAGCGCGAGCCGACGAGGCTGGATCTTGATTTGTCCGATCTTCATCCTCGACCACTCCAGGAGATTCTCCAGCAAGCAGTTAATGGATTGCGCCGATGTATGGATCTGTGAACAAAAGTCCAGGATCTGGGTTTGATTCAGGATATCTTTGTTCTGCTCCATAAAGTCGGCTATGCTGACAATAGCATAGATCGGATTCTGCAGATCGTGAGCTATTATCCCAAAAAACTTATCCTTCATCGAGTTATGTTCTTTCAGATCGGAAGCCAGGAGCTGTAATGCCTCTTCCTGCCTCTTCAACAGTGTGATATCGGATATAAAACCATCGAGCAAACCCTGGCTGGAAACATCGCAATAACTAGCATATCCCAATTCCCAGACCCAGATGATCTCGCCGGATTTTCGCCGGATACGGTATTGCATACGGTATTGCGTCTGGTTTTGAGTCGCATGGTTGACTGCCTGACGGACGAGATCCCGGTCTTCTTCGACTATGAGATCAATAAAGTCCAGCTTCATATTTCCCACCAGTTCTTCCGGAGTATAACCGGTCAGATCGATACATCCTTCTGAGACGTAAATCATTGACCAGCGCGAATCATCGATACAACGGTAGGCCATTCCGGGCAGATTTTTCAACAGGCTGCGCATCATCTCCGCTTCCAAGCGAGGCGCAGGGTTGTCTTCTGCTTTGTTCTCAGTACTATCCATCAAATTCTCCATATTCCATAAGAATTTAGCATCCACACAGATTGTCAATTGTTTTTTTTGGGAGACGGCTGATTCTGAGGATCTGACCTTCTAAATGTTTCCCCTAAAAAACGGCTCTCTTTCAAACCGAGTGGGTCAAATTTTTCCAGTAGCGGACTTGGGGTGGCAAATTCTGTTTGCCACAGAGGCTGGAAGCCTCTTTAACAGGCAGCTGGCGCTGCCTCTGCCGATCAGATATCGGCAACCCAGTCAGTAGGATATGTTTCTCAGCTAACCTATCTACCCACCTAGTTTGAAAGAAAGCCCATAATAATGCTGAATATTCTCTCTATGTCCACCCATTTAAGGTCATACACGCCTCACACGCTTCCCACACGATTCCCGTGCATTGTACTGGAACCACACTGGCTTCATGTGGATTGTGCTTGGGGTTAGTTAGGTAAATGCTAAGTACATCATAGATCAAATTGCGGATCAAGACTTATCAACTGATAGAATAGATGCAAGCTAAGTATATACTACAGAAAGTCCATCCTCAAATGATCTTCCACTTGAAACAAAACACTTTTCCATTTGACTGAACAGTGTCTCAGATATTACCCGCATACAGGAACGTTAGAGTCAGGGATACAACTTGATCTGAAATGTATCCTCCCTTACTTAATTATCACCATTTTACCGGTAGCAAGTTTAGTTGTTCCGTTGCGCAGCACATAATAATATACACCGCTCTGCTTTACATTAGTATTCGAGGCATGAATATCTATCTCAAATGAGCCTACATTATCCGTGGTTGGTATGGAAAACAATTTCTGACCTCGAATATTATATAATTCAAACTCCATACTCCCCCTTGCATAATCTGTTTCATACCTAACTGTTGCCCTATCATTCACAGGGTTGGGAAAGTGACTAATCTTTGCATGGGGTTTATTTAAAACATGATCCTCGTTAGATACCATACCTTCAGAATTTGTTTTTACTAGAGTAAAGACTCCCAAGCCACCGCTTCCGCAAAATATGTAATGAAAATCATTTTCACAAATCATATTCTTCGCACCATATCCAGTTGATGAAATAGGATAAGAGCGACTCCATATTGTTGTCCCTTGTGGAGAAACCTTATTAAGTTGATGGTAACTGGCCAGAAGTATGATGAAGTTGCCATCTGTCAGCTCAAACATGTTCCTACGACCATCGTTAATAATCGCCCCTAATTCTACAGTCGCTGTACTCTCACATATTCCTTCATTATTATAGGTAACAACAGACCATCTCTCAGGGTCGTACGACCGATTTAAAACGTAACATGTTCCAATTGTGTTACTTGTCATGCAATAAAAAGCATACTCCCAAGGATCACTATTCTCTGTCCAGAGGGTGTCACCATCAGCTGAATATTTAGCTAATATATCATACCCTACTGCATAGTAACAGTCATCATTTGTGTTAGTTATCTTATAATATCCGTCGGAGTATGCTTGGCTTACAGAAATCCCTTGCCATATGGTATTGAACTGATAATCAGTCTTTAATATTACTGCTTGACCAATATAGTTCTTTCCGGCAAATACTAATCCATCATCAGTTAGAACTACATCGTTTAGTTGTAAATCAAAGCTATTCTGATCCCAGAAGCTATAATGTTCAAGGTGGTTGAGTTCGCTATCGAAGACATCCATAAACGATGTTCCCTGAGAAGAGTCAATACAGTAATAGCGGTCTATTCCGTTTGAGACGATTATGTTATATGGCGAGAGATTATTGTAGATTCTCCGCCAGACCACATCCCCATTTTCGTCTATCTTCCAGAAAATATTTGTCATCATAACTGGCGATTCATATTCTCCTGATTCATAGATAAATTCTGCGTACCCTTGTAGCAGATACCCTCCGCCTAGAGATGGTATAACGTTGTAAACGTTGGCAGTGGCACTTGTATAGGTGGAAGTGCATACGTCAGCCCATGGATAATATCTTATCCAAGTCTGTCCTGCAAGCAGACTAACAGATAGTAACAGCAACGAAAACAACAAGTGTTTTTTCATCAATCCTCCTGATACATACGGGGCGTTGTTTGTGTTTTCCATCTATGAACCCAAACTGGACTTGTTTATTAAAAGCCTTATGATCAATCATAATCAGTCCATATTATCTAACTACATCTTAGATATTGCTCTTTCTTATGTCAAGAACAATCTCTCATATTATTGTCTCATCCTTGCTCATCCTGATTTGTCAGCATACAGGGTAGTGCTTTCCTGGTTCCGGATCAATGATCACATCTGGAACAAGGAGAAAGCATGACCGAAGCGTTGATGAACCGAATCAAAGCTCAGTTAGTCAGATATGAAGGTCTGCGGCTGAAACCTTACCGCTATACTGCAGGTAAACTGACCATCTGCATCGGCCGCAATCTCGATGATTGGGGTATCTCCCAGACCGAAGCTATGTGCTCTTGGAGAATGATATCCAGAACTGCGAGAAGCAGCTGCTGGATGAGATTCCGGAGATTTATAATCCACTGGATTAAGTCCGCAGGTGCTGCTGTTAAACATGCGTTTCAACCTCATATTGGTGGGCTCCTGAGCTTCAACAACACCCTGGCTTTCATTGCTGCCGGAGACTGGGAACGAGCTGCTACCGAACTGCTCACGAGGGGCGAAATCACCGTAACTTACCCGCATCATCCTGGTATCATCCCGGTATCATATTATGTCATGACAGGAGATGATACCGGGATGATGCCGTTAAGATACAGCCCTGATTGAGATTAGACTATAATGCAGACAGCTATACCCTTTCGAGTGAGAGGTTATTCCAGAAATCGGTGCTATCCTGATATTCGCTCAGCAGGCAAAGATTTATTCTGACTTGCCAAATCCTTTGACAAAATCTGCGCTTATACAATCATGACCCGGAGGTGAGAAATCAAGCCTCAAAAAACTAAATCCTTAGATTATCCAAGATTATCACAAAAGTGGAGAATAATGCGTACATTTGACAAGGTTCTTCCCTATCTGAAGAAGAGCTACAAACAGATCGCCGGCGGTATGATCATGTTGATCCTGGTGGATATTGCCCAATTGATCATGCCCAAAGTGATGCAATACGCGATAGATAATATCCAGAACCGCACGATCGATCGTATGGGACTGGTCTGGATCGGGCTGATCATCTTTGGTCTGGCTATCGCGGTGATGGTGCTCAGGTATTTCTGGCGCACCCTGATCATAGGCAATTCGCACCGCATCGAGAAATATATGCGGCAGGATTTTTATGACCACCTGCTGAGTCTGAGCCAGAACTTCTTCAATCGTTCCAAGACGGGTGATCTGATGGCTTATGCCACCAATGATCTGAATGCCGTGCGTATGCTTTTCGGAATGGGTCTGATAGCGGCGATGGACATTATCTTTATGACGATCGCCTCGTTCTCCTTCATGCTTTCCATCGACTGGAAACTGACGGCTTTGGCGATCATTCCCATGCCCTTCCTCTCCTTCACTATCTCCTACTTCGGCAAGAAAATGCACAAGAGTTTCGCCAAAGTTCAGGAGTCCTTCGCCACGATGACCGGAAAGATTCAGGAGAGCATCTCCGGGATCAGGATCATAAAAGCTTTCGTGCAAGAGAAAAGTGAGCTTGAGAAAGTTGATGAGGTCTCATTGGAATTTGTCAATACGAATATCAAGATGGCGAAGATCGCCGGTATATTCCACCCCTTCATGAGCTTCGTTATCAGTTCCTCAATGATCATCACCCTCTATTTCGGCGGACGTGCCGCCATTCGTGGCGAGATCACGATCGGCGGATTCATTGCCTTCTTCCAGTATCTCGGAATGCTGGTCTGGCCCATGATCGCCATTGGCATGATCGTTGATATGTATCAGCGCGGAACGGCATCTCTCAAACGCTTGAATGATATCTTTGAAGTCAAACCGGAGATCGACGATGCTACCGCGAATCTTTCCATCAAGAAACTCGAGGGCGCTGTCGAAATACGCGATCTCAGCTTCCGCTACACTCCTGAATTGCCTTACGTTTTTGATGATATCTCCACCGGTATCGAAGCCGGAAAGACCCTCGCCATTGTCGGCCCCACCGGCTGTGGAAAAACCACTCTGATCGAGCTGCTGGTGCGTATATATAACCCTCCCAGGGGAAGCATTCTCATCGATGGTCACGACCTCTACAGCGTCCCCCTGAAAGTTCTTCGCAGGGATATGGTTCTGGTTCCTCAGGACATCTTCCTGTTCTCCGATACCATCGCCAATAATATCCGGCTGGGCAATCCTGATACGCCTGATGAGGCGGTTTTCAACGCTGCGAGAGCCGCGAATGTCTATGACGAGATCAAGGAATTCGAGAATGGATTCGATACTATTGTCGGCGAACGCGGTATCACTCTCTCCGGCGGTCAGAAACAAAGGGTGGCAATTGCCCGCGCCTTGCTGACCGATCCTCAGATCCTGGTGCTGGATGACGCTCTCTCGGCGGTCGATACCAAGACCGAAAGATATATTCTGGAAAACCTGATCAAGCTCAGAAACGGACGCACAACGATCATAATCGCCCATCGTATCTCCTCGATCCAGCACGCGGACAAGATCATAGTTCTTGTCGATGGCTCTGTCGCTGAAAGCGGTACTCATGCCGAGCTAGTCACTCAAGGCGGACTGTACAGCGAACTGGTGGAAAAACAACACATCCGGGCTCGCCTTGAAGGGGAGGAAATATGAGAGGCGGTGGATTCGGTGGAGGCGGTCGTGGCGGTGGTTTCTCCGCTGATGACCTGAAAGGCAAGATCTACGATCAGAGACT
>Ga0116171_10001761_pt1 | contig 21205 bp, 19 predicted proteins | sample AD_JPNHW2_MetaG_FD_89798 | JGI IMG/M metagenome (GOLD analysis project Ga0116171, IMG submission 89798) | Active sludge microbial communities of municipal wastewater-treating anaerobic digesters from Japan - AD_JPNHW2_MetaG | ecosystem: Engineered > Bioreactor > Anaerobic > Digestate | place... | reverse complement strand
TTTTGCTGCAACATCGTTAGATTTTTCGACATAGGGTAAACTATGTCTGCAAAATCTGCCTTGTTTCGCTAAAAAATTCATCATAAATCTTATTTAACATAAAATCAAAACAGTTTCTAAATATTGTTACATAATTGTTACTATTGTTTAATAATTTTAAATGTGTCAGTATTTCTACCAGAATCAATTCTCAGGAAATAAATTCCGCTTTTGCCTTCAATAGATAAGTTTACTAATGCTTTGTCACTGAATTGTAGTTTATTTATTTGCTCCCCCAACAGGTTTGTAATTATAAGATTCACATCAGGCAATTGCGCAGTAAGATCAATGCTTATGTTACCATTGGTCGGGTTCGGATAAATACTGATGAGGTTTCCGGAGACTTTAACATCGTTGCCGACTATGGTGCTGCCGTATTTTGCCAGAAACATATCCCAACCGCCGGCCGAAGTGAGTGTGTTTGACGCCGGAGGATTAAAATCAGCCGTATACCTGAAGTATCCGGTGATATAGATATCTTCAGCAATATCAACTGCGATTGCATTGCCATGATCCTGATTGGTGCCGCCCAAATTTCTCGCAAAAATAAAGTCGCCGAAGGGATTTAATTTCCATATATAAATGTCGTCAGTAAACCCTCCTGCACAAGCCAAATAGCATGTGCCTATACCCGGATCAAAATCAATGGTTCCGCTGAAGTATCCCGTTGTATAAACATTTCCGGTGTTATCGAGTGAAATAGAAAGGCCCTTGCCTGATCCTCCGATATTTTTAGCCCAGACAAAATTGCCGGCCGTGTCGAGTTTCAAAATGAAAATACTACTACTGGGTGTTATAACCGGTGATAAATTATATATGCCAGGGCCCGGATCAAAGTCAACTGTTCCTCCAAAATAGCCTGTTAAATAAACATTACCAGCCGCATCCGTTGTAATTGATTTACTCTCATCATTGTAATAATTACCTATACTTTTGCCCCATGAGAAGTTTCCACACTGATCCAACTTTTGTATGTAAAAATCGTAATCGCCGGCATTTGGAAGTACATATGTGCCAGAGTCCGGGTCAATATCGATATCGGAAGAAAACCATCCTGTAGTGAAAATATTCTGATCTTGATCGACGGCTATGCTGCTGCATCCTCCCATTCCTCCCGAGCCATAGTTCACTGCCATTATGTAATTACCGCCTGAATCATATTTTGCAACAAATATTCTGCCTGTCTGAGCCGATAGATTATGGAGGCCGGGCCCGGGATCAAAATCAACGGTATCGCCGAAAATGCCGGTTATATAAATATTATCAGCTTTATCCACAGCGATGGATATGCTTTCTTCATTGCTTGTCCCTCCAAATTGTTTTGCCCATACAAAGTCGCCAGCAGCATTCAGCTTGAGAAGAAAAATATCCCTATCGTATCCGGCAGCTAGATTATAAGTACCCGTGTCTGGATCAAAATCAATTCCTAAAGCAAAGTCACCTAAAATATATGCACTGCCTTTTGAATCCACAACTATGCCGGCACTTTCAGCACTCCCCGGTCCCGAGACGAATTTAATCCATATCCAGTTGCCGTTAATTTCTGATTTGGTGATAACGGTTGCAGCATAAGTGGAAGTCAAATAACCGGTTGAGTATACATGTCCTGCGGAATCCAAGGCAACGGAGGTTCCCTCATCATTATTTGAATTACCAAGACGTGCGGCCCATTCATATGTCTGGGAGTATGATGTGGTTGCAATCCCCATCAGCAAACTTATCAAAACCACTCCTTTAATGTGTAAAATCATGTCTGAATTTTCGTGATTACGGTCATCTGTTAAATATTATTCTATAGTATTGGTGATAATTCGCTTTATCGGCAACACAAAATCACACATATTCACCGGCTGTTGATGAATGTGGGCAAAAATTGCCATGCACAATGCAATCAAAATTAAAACAATATTTTAAATGAATCAATGAAAATGAGGATTATTTTTTTGGAATCTGCCCGACTTTCATGAACATTTGAAAAACGTTGTTTCAATTAATGCTGTCTCGAAAAATTGCCGTACTTTTATACTGAAAAAAATTCTTTTATGCTTCTTATTGGTAATTACAACACCTTAGAAATTGTCAAAAAAGTTGACCACGGCGTTTATCTTGACGGCCAGGAATTTGGTGAAATATTGCTCCCAACCCGCTATGTTCCAAATGGCGCCAAAATCAACACTTCTATAGAGGTTTTTATCTACAAAGATTCCGAAGACCGGCTAATAGCCACCACCACTAAGCCTTATGCCGTTGTTGGCGATTTTGCTTACCTTAAAGTGGCTTCGGTGCGCCCCGAGGGCGCTTTTTTGGACTGGGGTTTGCCCAAAGAACTCCTGGTGCCTTTTCGCGAGCAAAAAATTACTATGTCAGAAGGTAAATCATACATCGTTGCAGTATTTCTCGACCAAGCAACCAACCGTATCGCCGCCTCTTCAAAAATTGAAAAATTCCTGAAAAAAGAAATCGCCGACCTGTCTGATAATCAAATGGTTGAAATTATGATTGACCATGAAACCGATATTGGATATACGGCCATTGTCGATAATGCCTACCACGGCTTGTTGTATAAAAGCGAAATTTTTCAGCCCCTGCCCAAAGGCTTGAAATGCCCCGCATGGGTAAAAAAAATCAGGGAGGATAACAAAATTGACCTGAGCCTGACCGAACCGGGCCGTAACAAAATTGAACCCCTGGCCGAAAAAATTCTTGCCGGGCTGAAAAACAACCACGGCTTTTTACCCTTAAACGACAAGAGCCCTTCCGAAAAAATATATGCAAGTTTTCAACACAGCAAAAAATCCTTTAAAATTGCTATTGGTTATCTGTATAAGCAACGTTTGATTACCATCAGTGATGATGGCATACATTTGACCAATAAGTAGATGCAGTGGCTGCGTGACTTTTGTGGCGAATTAAGCTTTACGTGCAGTATTACTTCTACTATCAGACAGGATTTTTTAAGGAAATTCCGTGCGCCATGTATTTTTATTTCACCCATTCGGCAGTAACCGCTTTGGAGGCTTCTATTTTTTCGAAACTCCAGGCAGCTCCCCCGTCGTATATATAATAAATATATCCATCGCCCATGCCCATAGGATAAAGACGATAATTAGGCTCAGGCAAGGGAAATGTTGATACAGGACTTGCATTAGCTTTATCAACGGCGCTGATAGACAAAAACAACAGACTAGCCGACAATAATATGGCACATACAGACAATGCCACAACTAAAATCCTTTTACTGAAAAGATCAAGGTTCTTCATTTTTTTAGTTTTAAATGTAAAGATTTTTAATTTGATTTAATTTCGAATATTCCTGAGTTTTGATAATCATTGCCACCTTGAGAGTAATATTCTGTGAATGTTCCATTTATTAAATAGATTTTGCTACATGGTTTATGAGACCATTCCCCAACAATCCAGACACCGTGGGCTGAAAATGAAAGGTTTGCAATATGTCCTTCAATTTTTTTGTTATCTTTATTTAGTTCTGAACCATTAATAATTATTTTATCTTTATTAGATTCTGTTATTTCAATTTCTGCTGTTTTTACAATGCTTTGAGGAACTTCATAATTGAAAGTTCCATAATAATGCCCTGTAATAGGTTTATCTTTTTTGCAACTAAATGCAAAAATCAAAAAACAAATTATTGTTATGTCTAATAATGTCCTTTTCATAATAACGGTTGGCGTGCTTGCGAGCCATTAAAAAAAGTTATTTAATGGCTCGCACAAATATATAAACAAATGTTTAGGAAATAAATAATTTAACGAAAATATTTAGGGAAATTTAAAATGCACGCGATTGTATTTATCAACCGGGCTCCACCCTATCAACATATTATTTTCCACCATGTTTATTCTGTTCCCAAAAAGATATATCCCCCAGAAACTTTTACCCGGCCTTGCAAGTAAAAAATATTTACCTTCGCCCAAAATTACATATGATGAAAATTGCTGTTACCGGTGCGAGCGGACATGTGGGATCCAATTTGTGTCCACTGCTTATAGAAAAAGGTTATGATGTCAACGTATTATATTTCAGGGATGACAGGGCTTTCAGAAATTTGCCCGTACATACTTTCAAAGGCGATTTAAATATTCCGGAGAGCCTTGATTCTTTTCTTGAAGGCGTGGATGTGGTGATTAACACCGCAGCATATATTTCGGTTAACCTCAACGATGATGACACCGTGTATAATACTAATGTTAATGGCACAAAAAACCTGATAAACAAATGCCTTGAACACCGGGTGAAGCGCCTGATACATTTCAGTTCCATACATGCTTTCAATGCGTTTCCTCTGGATAAATGTCTTGATGAACAAAGGCCACTGGCCGAAAACCCGGAATTTATTTACGACCGCAGTAAAGCTGATTCTGAAAAAATAGTTCGCGCAGCAAACTGCGGCGAGTTGGAAACCGTGGTGCTGAATCCCACGTCAATCATAGGCCCTGGCGATCACAAACCTTCGTTAATCGGCCGGACAATTATTAATATGTACCATAAAATAATTCCTGCCTTAGTCAGCGGGGGCTACGATTTTGTGGACGTGCGTGATGTGGCACAGGCAGCCGTTAACGCTATTACGATGGCAAGAGCCGGTGAAAAATACCTTTTGTCGGGAAAATGGCACTGTATCAAAGAGTTTGGTGAAATTTTCAGCACGGCGAGTAAGGTGCCCAGTCCCAGGTTTATTTGTCCGCTATGGCTGGCACAGGTTTCGGTGCCTATTGTCAGGCCCTTTCTCAACAAGGAAATCAAAGTGGTATTTAACCGGCAAACCATCAAGATTTTGAAAGAAAGTAACCGTCAGGTCTCTTCAGCCAAAGCGCAAAAAGAACTGGGTTTTAAATCCAGAGATTTACACGAAAGCATCAGTGATGCAGTTGAGTGGTTTAAAGAACATAAATACGTATAAAAAGATAATGATGTTTAATCAATACACATTTAATATTGCTTTAATTGTATGGATACTTATAGGGCTCATAGTCTTCGGAGTGCTTTTTAAAGTTACCGCACCTTATGGAAAATTCTTCAGCAAAAAATGGGGAGCCATGGTTAATAACAGGTTGGGCTGGATAGTGATGGAAGCCCCGCCCCTGCTGCTTTTCTCTTTCTTCTTTTTCTGGGGCAACAACGATAACAACCTGGTATGCCTTGCTATTTATTCCATTTGGATGATGCATTACCTGCACCGCGACCTTATTTTCCCTTTTCGCTTGAAAACCCGCGGCAAAAAAATGCCGGCTGCCATAATGAGTTTTGGACTGATATACAACTTTTTAAACGCATTTTTCAATGGGTATTATCTTGGTTTTTACGCCGATTACAGCATCTCATGGTTTACTGATTACCGCTTTGTTATTGGCGTAATAGTTTTTATTACCGGTTTTATCATCAATATCCAATCGGACACTATTCTTTTCAGACTCCGCAAAGAGACTGCGGACTATAAGATACCTTATGGCGGTTTGTATCGCTTTGTTTCCTGTCCGAATTACCTTGGCGAGATAATGGAATGGCTTGGATTTGCCATTTTATCATGGTCGCTTGCAGGTTTTTCATTTTTTGTATGGACAACGGTGAACTTACTACCCCGGGCATTTTCGCACCACGAATGGTACAAGAAGAACTTTCCTGAATATCCGGCAAACCGTAAAGCTATTGTGCCATTTATAATTTAGGCAGCCTTTCCTTTTTTAATAAACAGGCTTTGGTGTGCAGAACACGCCCGGTAATTGTATTTATTTTGTTTTGGTCCGGGATGCTTTAATAGCCTCGGCATGGGTATGATGAAAACACTGGGAGTATCTGAAAGGACATGTTTGCATGCTTTCAGATATCCCATCGGAGGTTTGCCATGATTGGCTACGTGATGTGTTTTCACCCGGAACCGGGACAGCGACAGTGCTGGTAATAGTTGTTTCCGATGGCTGATACACCGGACAAATAAAAAAACGTAACAATGCACAGGAAGTACTCATTGTATCTTATACTAATTTATTTTATGGATTGGCTGGTAAAGTCAAGAAATACCATCATGGAAGTACCCAACATTTTCTTCATACCACTTCTTCATAATCAAAAAAATCACTTACATAATTATAGCATGAATTGAGGACTTTCTTCAGCAAGCTGTCTTTTTTTTCGGTCCTGACATTGGATTTTGCGACTTTTACCTTCCCTGAAGTTTTCTTTTCAAATTGAATATTCAGGGATTCTTCCTGGGTATGAACTTTTTGTTTTTCTTTTTCAGCTTCCGATTTTAAAACGTTGCGGCTGAATTTTGTTACCTGGCCTTTTTTTGGTGAATAGATTTCCATGACCTTAACTTGTTAAATTAATAATTTTTTCGCTATGCAATATTATAACATTTTTTAGAGAAAACGAAATTTTAAAGAACTATATTTCAATCATTTACGTATTTTTACCTTAACTTAAAAATTTTAAATCGTTAAGATATTTTATAATTCCTACTCCTTAACCCCTTAAATTATTTCCTTAAATACTTGCATAATGAATTTTGTTGTATTATATTTGTGCCTTAATTTTTTGTGATGGCCGAAAAGTTTCCGTTTTCGATGCATGATGCCGAGCACGTCCTTTGCTCAACCGACCATATAGTGCCGGGTATGAGAAGGGTGGTGTATGTGTATTATTCGGCCATTCACCGGCAAATAAGAAGCGTGGAAGCCCTCCCACCCTATGGCGATCCCAAAGACCTCCGGTCGTTTTTTCTTGACGAAAAAGACCTTCCGTTAATTAAAAAGATGAGGGAAGAAAAAAATGATTTCCTGTGGTATGCCGAAAAGGAGTTGACTTTTTTATGCGCAAACGAAAACGCCGCTACTGATGACATACCCAAAATTGAGGCTGCGAAACATAAAAAGAATATACCTTCGTTGAAAAAAGAAATCGGTCAGTGTTCCACCGATGAAGAATCGCTGCGTCATATCCTGATGATAACCATTAGAAACGAACACGATAACAACAACGATCTGTTCTTTTATTTTTATAATGATAACCTGAGTAATTACCACCTGAGCAATTCATCGGATGCTCTTGTGCATTACGACAAGCGGGTAATCGGCCTGAAAATGTTCAACATGATAAACCTCTTGGTAGAAACCAGCCGGAACTATCGCAGCATGTTGAAAAATACTATTACCGATCTGAAAAATAAGAACGAGGCCATAAAAAAATCACTTACAGAAAGCGAGCAACAAAATGAACACTACCATAAATCTGTTGTGGATTATGTTCTTGAAATTCTGCACAAACTATCTTCCGATAGCCAACAGTATGTTTTTGAATTGTCAGAAAGCGCCGTTAGCAAATTCAGGGGGTTTAAGGGCAATCTGAACGACCTGCAAAAAAAGCTAAAAGAGATAACTGCCAACAAGGTTTTGCAAAATATTGACTTACACCCTGAAAACGATTTTGAAGCTGCGTTAACCTGGGAATTTGAAATTGAAAAAAGCAAGCAAACCATTTCAATAGAAGCCTCCGACCTTAATTTTGAACAACTGGTTGCACCGGTAAAAGAACAGGCAGTGATTTCGAATGGATTGATTACAAGCACCTATAAACTTTATGATAAGTTTGAAGAAGCTTGTGAAAAGGTTAAACTGGAAGGGTTACCGCTGACAGCCTATAACGTAGGACAAAAGTGCTTACGAAAGATGTCTCCTCCAGCCATTTCATTTGCTCTCAGGGCACATAAAAAATGGCTCAACAGGGTACTCGACGATAACAAAGATAAGTGGCCTATCATCCGTAAAGAGTTTAAGCCACTAATCAATATCCTGATACAGATTGAGACAGAAAACGCTCAAAAAATCAAACAGGCATAATTTAATATTTAAAAACCAGCAAGGGTGTATTTACTTTGAAAAGTATTTCTTTCACCACGCTTTTGCTGAAAAGTTTTACCAGCCAGTTGCGTTTGCGTTCGCTCAGACTGATCAGATTGATGTCATTGGCTTTTACAAATTCGTTGATACTCCTGGAAACCTCTTTGCTGTTGATGAGTTTGCAACTCACGTCGTAGTTGCTGTAAACACTTTTTATATGTCCGGTAAGTTCGTCCAGCATAATTTTATTGATCTTGCTTTTTTCCTGCTGAATATGAACACAGTGCACTTTGGCATCAAAAGGACTGATAATGCTCATCAGTTTGCGGAACGAAGTAAAATCCCTGTCATCGAAATCGGTGAGGTAAACCGTATTGAATTTCCCCAGCGTAGTGACATTATATTCTTTGGGAACCACCAGTACCGGTATGTCTACATTTTCAATGGTGTTGAGCGCGATGCTGCCGGCCTGATAATTTCTTGATTTTCCTAAGCCTTTTGTGCCCATTATCACCATGGCATACTTGTGTTTCTTGCAATAATCCGGAATGGCCATCATAGGGTCTTCATAAATAATGTGTGTGCTGATTTTCAGGTCGTTCAGGTCATGTTCTTTAAGGTATAGACTTATGGTAGTCTTGAATTTCGTCATAGCATCTTTAACCTCCAGTTTTTCATCGTTAAAGATGTTGCCCATACCAATCTGGTAACTGAAAGCATCAGGGAAGATATTAGCCATGGGCTGCATCGAATAGCAGGCGTAAACGAATTTTACTTCTGCATTTATTTTCGCGGCCACCTGCAGGGCGTAATAAGCCGCATTGAGCGAATCTTTTGAAAAATCAACAGGACAAATAATCCTGTTAATATTTTCTGTCTTGGCAGCAGTTGTTTTCAGCTCCTGTTTGTCTGCATATTTGAAAACCTGCAGTGCTTTTTTTGCATCCGAATCTTTTACCATAACCTTTACTCCTGTAGCAATATTGGATTGTATCAGGTTTACATTGGCCAAGTAAGTTTCAATACCTTCAAACTCAAGCAGGCTTTTCAACAAAAGAGCTTTGGAATAATTTGTTGAAGTAATGGTTACTAATTTTGTTTTCATAATGCAATTTTTCTATAAAAATAAGGTATTTTTGCTTAAAAAGCAAGTTATTTCTTATATCTATGTCCACTGACAAACAGATTTTTTATCAAATGCTGGCACAAACATCGGCCAATCCATTGGCTTTGGAGGTTTCGCATGCCGATGGTGTTTTTTTATACGGTACGGACGGCCGCCGGTATTATGACCTTATTTCGGGCGTTTCGGTGAGCAATGCCGGTCATAATAATGCCGAAATAAAAGCGGCTATCATTGGACAGGTAGAAAAATATACCCATCTTATGGTTTATGGCGAGATGATACAGTCGCCGCAAGTTCGTTATGGGGAATTATTGGTTTCCTTGTTGCCACCTAAGCTTAACAATGTATATTTTGTAAATTCCGGTTCGGAAGCCACTGATGGCGCCATAAAACTTGCCAAGCGCTATACCGGCCGCACCGAGGTGATAGCTTATAAAAATGCCTATCACGGCAGTTCCCAGGGTTCGTTAAGTGTTTTGGGGCACGAAGAACTTAAAAGGGCTTTTCGTCCTTTGATTCCGGATGTCCGCTTTTTACGGTTTAATGCCGTGTCAGACCTGGCCATGATCAGTGAACGAACTGCCTGTGTGATTGTTGAACCGGTTCAGGGAGAAGCAGGTATCATACTGCCTGAGGATGGTTATCTGCAAAAACTCCGTGAACGCTGTGACGAATGCGGCGTTTTGTTGATTTTTGACGAAATTCAAACTGGTTTATGCCGTACGGGCCGAAACTTTGCCTTTGAGCATTGGGATGTGGTGCCAGATATCCTGGTTTTGGCCAAAGCTCTTGGCGGCGGTATGCCTTTGGGCGCATTTATTTCTTCCAAAAGTATTATGCAAACGCTTGCCTTCAACCCGGTGTTGGGACATATTACCACCTTTGGCGGACATCCGGTATGTTGTGCGGCAGGGATGGCATCACTACAGTATTTATTAAAAAATATAAATAATTCTGATACAGAAGATAAAGCAGATTTATTTTACGCATTACTTAAAGATGCCATCCATGTAAAATCGATACGTTATAAGGGATTACTTATGGCAATCGAACTGGGTGATGCTGATAAATTGCAACAGTTTATAAAACTGGGGTTGGAAAAAGGTGTTATTTCCGACTGGTTCTTATTTTGCGATACGGCTTTTCGTATTTCTCCTCCTATGATTATTACACCAGACGAAATCACCGATGTGTGCAGGATAATCGAAGAATGTCTGAAAGAAATCAGGTGATATAAAGGTGAATCATACATTCAAAGAAAACCGGCACTGCCCACAGATGTCTGGGGAAATTAGTATATATTACTGTATTCACCCTATCAATCTTTCATAATACATTTTATAATGTCGCGCAATTTTTCCACATCATTTTTATTAAAAACACGGTTAAATGGCTCAATACCAACATTTAACTTGAGGCTCAGTGGTTTCATGGTTTTCATTTTTTCGAGGTCTTCGGAATGTATAGGATAGTCAACCAAATACTCTGTCCAGGCCTGGTCACCGTAATGTGGTATTGGTTTACAACGTGCAATTGAATATAGATATAGCGTTTCTCCTCCCGATAAAGAAATGGATACTTTTTCGTTTTTTTCAATCACCTCCCTCAATGCCCCGCTGATCCAGAAATTCAGTGAAAAAACGTAGGATGTATCATTTCTTGAAATCAACACATAAAAAACATCAGTTCCGGTGAGTTTGGTTTTTATCTTTTGTATCTTAGTATTGGTTGTTGCATCGGTTTTATCAACATCAAACTTACAGGTCGTACTTTGAGTAAATCCATTAAATAACAATGTGTTACAAAAAATAAAAACAAAAAATATTTTTAATGATTTCATAAATTTAATTTTGGGCTATACAAATGTACAAAAATTGTGCTATTCCCGAAATACAAAAAAGAAAGTAGAAGACTAACAAACCTTAATTGTTTTTGATTCAAAAAATACATAAATTTGTTATCCACAAAAAATACAATTTTAAAAAAATCAAAAAAAAAAAGGATTATAAAACCATTTGAATGAAAAAAAATAAATTTTCTGTCATCATAACTATTATAGTATTATTTTTAGCAGCCTGTGAAGGGCCGAAAATTTTTTCGGTAACCGTTATCGACAAAGCAACACAGCGACCAATTGATAGTGTGTTTGTTGTTGTAAAAGTGAAGGCCGGTAACAAAGAGCAAAGCGCATACAATTTAGAAGGTTTTACAGATGCATCCGGGAAATTCACCAGGGAAGAAATGATAGGCTATGGCCTTTCATTGCAGCGTTGGCATTTTTATATGGAATATGATAAAAAAGGCTATGTTCATAAAACAGAAACAGACCGCACTGAGGGGGTGGTTGAGTTAGAGCCTTCACGCTGAAATTAATCCATAAGTTTAAATCGTACTTTTAACAAAACGAATTTTACGTTACACCAAATAAGTGAAAATAAAGAATATAAACTGTTAAAGCAAGCAATTGAAGCTCCCAAAATGCTTTATCGGAAGAATCAGAAATCTTTAAAATAGAAATTCATCACCTGATGTTACAAGTCAGCATTTTCCTGTCTTCCAGGTAGGCGGTAAGCCTGTCCCCTATTTTTACAGGTCCTACGCCTGAAGGAGTTCCGGTAAATATCAGGTCGCCCATTTTCAGAGTGATAAAACGGGATACATGGGCAATGATTTTGTCGATGCTGAATATCATTTCTGCAGTATTGCCTGTTTGCACGAGGGTGTCATTTTTTTTCAAAGAAAAATTGATGCTTTTTATATCAGGGAAGGTCTCCAAAGGCAAAAAACTGCTGATGGGGGCTGATCCGTCGAAACTTTTGGTTTTTTCCCATGGCAAGCCGTTTTTTATGGCTTCTTGTTGCAGGTCCCTGGCAGTCATGTCAAGACCTACAGCGATTTCATTGTAATAAGTATGTGCAAATTTTTCCTGTATGTATTTTCCTACTTTACAGATTCGAAAAACAATTTCCACTTCGTGCTGAATATCGGCGGAAAAATCCGGATAGAAAAACGGGCGGTTGCGCACCACCAGGGCGGTATCGGGTTTCAGAAAAAATACCGGTTCGGCCGGGGGCTGGTTGTTTAACTCTTTGATGTGCTTGCTGTAATTGCGGCCAATACAGATAATTTTCATTTGGGCGAAATTTTTACCGATGATTTGTTGAATCCCCGCAATTTTATGGCACTTATAACTCTTTTGGTGGATAAAGGAAATTCGGCTTTCGACATCCAGTCATAATACGAAGGTTCTTTCTGGAAGACTTCTTCCACCGGTTTTCCTTTGTGCTTGCCAAAGTTAAAAACTTCCACCTTATTTTCATTGTAAACAATATGCCCCACCAGGTCTACATTTTCTGTTTTAAAGGAAAAATCATGAAGTGCCTGAACATCATTGACGATGGGTTTGGTGATTCTGCCATTTCCGTCGTCGAAATCAACATCTTTATACATATCGAGTTGTGCTAACAACACATCGTAAGTTGCCATGGTATCAGCTTCCGCTGAATGTGCATTTACTATTTCTTTGCCGCAATAAAATTTATATGCTCCCCGCAATGTACGGGGTTCCATCCGATGAAAGATATTCTGTACATCAATAAATCGCCTTCCAGTAAGGTTAAACTCAATTCCTGCCCGTAAAAATTCCTCTACTAATAAAGGGATATCATATTTGTTGGAATTATAACCAGCTAAATCGCAATTTTCAAGATAGTTATTTAATTCATGGGCAATTTGAAGGAATGTGGGACAATCTTTCACATCTTCATCAGAAATACCGTGAATGGCGGTAACCATTGGCGGAATAGGAATGGTTGGGTTGATGCGCATGGTCCTGATATCTCGGTTGCCATCAGTATTTTCACGGATGATGCATATTTCAACAATACGATCGGTGGCAATATTCAAACCGGTTGTTTCGATATCGAATACCGCAAGAGGTTTGTTCAGTTTTAATTTCATGGTTTATTTTTTTGTGAGCCGGAATGCTTGTGTTATCTGTGCAGCGGGAATTTCCCTGTCGGCAATTTTTATGGTCTCGGTCAGTTCCTGATAGCCTTCGCAGTTTATTTTTACTTCAAACTCTCCCGGGGGAAGAATAATGATAAATCTGCCGGTAACCTTGTTGGGCTTATAGGTACCTATCAATCCTTTGGAGGCATTATCATGAACCAGGATAGAAGCCTCAGGGCCTTTCTCTAATTTTTTTTGCGCGATAGCAAGGTTTTGTTTAAAAACTTTGGCCAGAGAATCGCTGATGCCATTTTGAATGATATACGTTGAGTCGGAAACTTCTTTCAGGCTGTCGGCTAATGATTTCGCCGACTGGTAAAAGTTCTCAAAGATATTCAGGGAGTCTGACTCCACCAGGCTCCCGACAAATGTCGTATAAGCCGGTTTTACGTTGTTAAAGATGACACGGTAGATATCCAGGTTTCCGTAGGTATCTTTTCTTAAGGCCGACACATATGCATACCTGCCTGATCCGGTGAAAGAAATAGTGGTATTGTCTTCGGGAGTGTTTATCGGGTAGCCGATATTAACGGGTTCTGAAAAGGTGTTGTCTTCTTTGTTCCAGGTAGTTTTAAAAATATCAAACCCTCCCATGCTGTTGTGTCCCATTGAGGCAAAATACAGGGTTTTACCGTCTGGTGCTATGTAAGGATAATCTTCATCGTAAGGCGTGTTGACTTCTTTACCGATATTTTTTGGAGCGCCCCACTGCCCTGATGGCAGCAGTTTGGCCATATAGATGTCACTTCCGCCCAGGCTTTCTTCCCTGGCCGAGGCGAAGAAAAGAGTTTTTTTGTCGTTGGAAATTGTTACGGAGGTAGCGCTTGATTTGGAAGTATTAATATTGGGACCCAGTACAGTGAACCTCTGAAAACTTTTCCCTTCTTTGACAGTCATTGCGGCCTGCATTTTTGCATCCAGATTATCCAGAAAAGCAAACAGGTAAGAGCCGTCGGCAGATAAGCCGCACGATTCTTCCACCAAAGGGGTATTTATGGTGGTTACCATTCTTTTTGACTTTTCCCACATGCCGTATTTGTTTTCGGCATAAAAAATATCCGAGGTGTAATATCCGTCGTAATCCAACAGGTTACCAATGTTGCCCTGACGTTTGGATGAAAAATAAATTACAGTTTCTTTTTTGTTTACGTAGGGATTATAATCAGGATAAGCGGAGTTGATGCGGGCGCCGGCATTTTCAAAAGTGACGTTAACCGGATTTTTAATAAGTTCCATTGCATTCTCGCACATTTCAATCTGCCGTTCGAGGGGTATATAGTTCAGGTCTTTATTGTTGCTGATAAGTTTTTTAAACTGATGGAAGCATTCTATAGCTTCTTCGAAACGATAGGCCACCATGTAGGCAACTCCGAGCTGGTACATGGCCTCAGGGTCGTATTCTTTCTGACGGGTTACTTCTTCCAGAAAAAAAATTGATTTCAGTTTGTCAATATTGGTGTTCAGATAGCAAATACCCAACGGGTAGAAATAGTCGGTGTTATTAGAATCTTTGGCATACAAAAATTGGTATTCCTTAAGGGCGGTGGCATAATCGCCGAAAAGAAAAAACTGCCTGGCAATTTTTTCATCGCCTGAAGCTTCGACATTCTTTTGAGTAAAGGCATTATTAGCTATGAGAAGCAAGAAAAAAAACAATCCTAAGTAGCGTGAAAATCCTTTTTTTAATAGCATCTGAATATGGTGGTTTTGTTTAAAAAATCTTAAGACAAAAATATAAAAACTCGAAGTCAGTGGCAATGATTTTATCAGAAGTTATAAACACAATAATTTGAGTTATGTCAATAATGATGACATTATGAGACTGTCAAAAACCAATTTCCCCAACATGTTTCACCCTGACAGCCTTGAAAGACTCTTTGGTAATTATGACCTTTGATGCTTGTTTTAAAACAGTTATCCGCCATCTGGCGGACTTCTTAATTTTTAAAACTTCGTTTAAAAATATACCGGTTTTTGGTCACCTTTCAGGATTACAAATTCACCTTTAATGGTGTTGTAAATAGCTATACGTTCGTTTTCCATATTATATATTGCGACAAAAGCATCCGTGATTTTATGCACTGTCCGCATTTCCTGCTGAATTTCGGCTGCTTCTTTGATAGAAGTATATTTTTGATCGATGATAAACTTATTGAGTATTTTGCCATTGCCTGTTGGGACACGTTCGATATAAATTGCCCTGTTTTTTAGCGAGGGGTAGTATTTTTTAAATTGATCAATTGTCCGGTTATAGTAAGCACCAATCTGCACCCGTGCATAGTATTCTTTGTAGCCTGCGCTGTCGAGCATCTGGTTCATTCTTACATAACGATTGGTATCTTTTACGACTTCTGCAATTACGGTATCCTGTACAATCACAGTGTCTTCGACAAGTATTGTGTCTTTTGGGGTTTCGGGAATTTCCCGTTTAATAAAGCCCCAATAGATATCATCTCCTCCTTTTCCGCCCTGCCTGTCGGAAGACAGAAAAAAAGCAGAATCACAGTCAAAAAAGTAACGGTCGTTGCTCTCAGAATTTATGGGACTTGGCATTGCCGCCGGTTTTCGCCATTTGCCGGATTCGTCGATCGTAGTATAGAAAATATCGTATCCACCCATTCCACCATCACCATTGCTTGCATAGTAAAGTTTTTTACCAGATTTATCCAATCTCACATCTACTTCATCCCCATTAGTATTGATCTGATCCAGTGATAAAAAATCGGTATAATTTCCATTTTTATCTTTTATTGACCAAATAATATCATGAGTACTGTCATTAGAAAAGCGGTCGCTTGACAAAACGAGAATACCATTTTCTTCTGTAAGTGATTGTTCATGCCCGTCGGAGTTTATCGGGCTTTTCATCTTTCGTGGATCGGTCCATTTGTTTTTGCTGCGGACAGAATAATATATATCGCCGTTGCCAAAGGTTTTGTAAACAAAGAGTTTCTCTTCACCAAAACTTATTCCCGCCAAAGCCGTCTGATCGTCGGTATTGAAAAAATAGGTAGTTTTTGGCCTTGCCCAGGTTGTATCAGTTCTTTTTGTAACATAAATTTTTTCATTGAAGGCAAGTTCGGCTTTATCACCGTCCCTGTTCCTTCTGTCGGATGTAAAATATAGTTTATCGTCAAAAAACATCATGGGCGCATAATCATCCATCCCGCTATTTATTGACATATTCGACAAAATTAATGTATCAAACTGCCCCGGGTTATTCCAGTATTTTTTTATGGGTTCATTGCCCTGGGCCTTTATCAGAAATGTACTTGAAATGACAATAACAAAATAGAGAAATACTATTTTTATCTTCATTTTTTCGACCTCCTACCCTCGTTAAATAATTTACGGATAAAGATTGAATTGTTCATACCTTTATAAGAGAATTTTGTAGCATCAACCCAGGCGCCATAACTGAAAGCATAGCCAAAGTTCCATGATTGAGCCGTGATGCCGGCGTTAAATTTGAGTGAACCATTCGATCGGTAGGCTAAGCCAACAGAGAACATTTTTTTAATTTTAAAATCCAGGCCGGCTTCCCATTGATAAGATTTTGAATCGACAAAAGCGCCAATTGCCATTAATTCAAGATCCATATCCTGAGTTTTGCTCAGGTTGAAATTATATGAACCCATGGCATAATAATGTCTCCGCTTAAGATTTTCAAAAGCAGCATTAAGAAACGTGGATTTGCTTTTAAACAATTGGTATGCACTGATCCCAACATAATATTTGTTTTCACGCAGAAATGCTATACCAGCAGAAGCGTTGCCATTTGGTGAAATTTCGGTTATATTCATCAAGCTTGGGTCGTTTGGATCAAGAACAATAATATCATTTTTCCTGATTTTATCCTGAGTAAAATGACCTGAAATAAAAAATGAAAATTTATCACCCGCATTTTTTATACTTGTATTATCGGCTTTTTCTTTTTTCAGAAAAACATAATAAGCCAATCCAAGTTCCACATCAATTTTTGATGACAGTCCCATCTGCTCATAGTTTACTTTCAATCCAGTACCCAAATGGTCGATCAGAAATCCGCTACCCATAAAAGTTGCCTGAAGCGGATGATGCCCAAAGCCATCAAGGCGGCTTCCGGCAATCAGTGATGCCGAAGGAACGGACGTGAGGGGCAATAAAGCCATATTATGAATCTCGGGCAAGCGGTTGTAAAAATCATTGATACCCTGTCCTACCTGGAGCTGAGCACCGGCATTGCAATAAAACAATACAACAATTAAAAAAGTGGCTGTTATTTTACGTTTCATAATCCTGTTCTCCTTGTTTAATAGTTAATATTGATTGAATTTCTGAAATCATAAACCCGGCCTTTTTCAATTACCTGGATATAATAATAATACACGGTATTTGGCGAAGCCTTGACATCTTTAGTATCCCATACAAAGTTACAGTCTTCCGATTCAAAAACTTTTTTACCAATATCTGTAAAAATCACTACCCGGAAATCGTCGTAATCGCAGCCTCCATCAACTCTGAATACGTCGTTAAAACCGTCTCCATTAGCCGTAACAAGGTTGGGGATTTTAATGCAGTCATCAGGGCCTTTATCAACAAAAATTTTATTGGTAGCCCTGCAACCGTTTTCGTTGATAATTGTTCCTGTATAATGCCCTGGAGGAAGATTTCCGATAGGAACATCGGTGTCAACACTGTCAATTAAATTGCCGATTGAATCGTACAGATAAAAAACATTATTGAAAGGTGACCAGAAAATATTTTCAAGATTCACAGCAACAGCGCCGTCTTCGGCTTGCTGACAGGACGTATTGTATACTGTCGGGAAAAACTTAACGGGTTCGTATGGCTGGTCAACAGTATAAGTTTCCTCGATAGTGCAGTTATTCGAGTCGGTGATTGTTACATTATAAATACCTGAGGCAAGATCATTTGCCGGGTTGCTTATCAATCCGTTACTCCAGCTATAAGTATAAGGAGCTTTGCCGCCATGGACTTCATCGAGCAAAATTGAACCTGTACTGTCGCCATAACAGATAACCGGAATAATATTGCTTAAACCAACGGTGATTGGCAATGGCTGCTGAAGGCTCATATTAAAATCAAAAAGGCATCCGTTGGAAGCAGTTATCTGGCATGAATAGGTGCCAGCATTTAGTCCATTAGTGTAAGGAGACGGCACGGTGTCGGTGCTGATGGTATCGCCGGTATTGAAAATGGCGATATAAGGTGTATATAATCCGGCTGGTGTTATTTGCCAGTAGCCGTCGGCTCCGTTGTTGCAACTTATCACATGGATGCTGTCAGTAAAAAACGTTTGAACAGGTTCATTGATAACTATATTCTGAAAAGCAGTACATAAAAGTGAATCTGTTACCGTCAATAAGTAGTTGCCTGCTGAAATATTTTCAATATCATCAATTACTTCCGCAAACAAGCTACCGTTTAAAAGCCATGAATATTCCAGATGTCCTGATCCTCCGGTTGTCGTCGTCCAGATATCTCCGTCGGAATAGCCAAAGCAGCTCACATGATTCACAGAATCTACCGATATGTTCAGTTGCGGCGGCTCTGCAATTATAGCCGTGTCGTACCTGTGACACCCAAGGCTGTCGGTAATCGTCAAGGTATATGTTCCTGCCGTCAGGTTATCAATTTGCGGTGTAATGCTTGCGTTTGACCATAAATAATGTATTGTACCCTGACCGCTTGTATAAAATGCCGATGCTGTCCCATTAGTACCGCCATAACATGACACATCGCTTTTGGTAACATAACCCTGTAGCGGTAATAGCGGCTGAATACGTATGGTACCCGACTGTGAACAGGAACTATCATCAGTAACGGTGTAATTATAATCACCCGATAAAAGTCCACCTATAACAAAAGATGAAGAGGTGAATCCGTAGGGTCCCGTCCAAGTGCAATGATAGCCAGGCATAGGATCGCCACCGTTAACGTATAGCCTTATTGATCCGCCATGACTGCCATAGCATTGATTATGCGTAACTGTGGATGTAACAACCATAGGTGTTGCAGACTGGTTAATCGTAAAATTAAAATAGTTGACACATCCTGTGCTGAGTTCGGTAACGTATATCATATAATTTCCCGCCAGAAAACTGGTTGACGTGGAATATACGGAATCATTGGTTATAAATGAGCCATTATTGTATGTAGAGTTCCAGGTATACGTGTAATATTGAAGGCTATCGGCACTATCAGCAAGAATGCTCACTGATCCAAGGGCTCCGTTGCATATATATTCCTGGTAGTTGATTGTGACAGGAACAAAAGAATTATTGGGAACTATTATTGTGTCAATGCCCAGACAGCCCAAATTATCAGTCACCCTGATTTCATAATTACCACCCCGTACATTTGAAATATCCTGTGTAGTGTAAATTGAGTCGAAATTTATTTCCCGCCAATAATAATTATATGGAGCAACACCTCCCGGAATTGAGATTAGCACTCCTCCGTTATCATGACCGTCGCAATCGCTCGGAATTACCTGATCAACATTGATGGTAAGAGGTGCAGGCTGTGAAACAGTGACTGAAGCATTGGCAAAGCAACCGGTTGCATCATTAACAACCAAAGAATATGTTCCTGCAACCAGGTTATTTATTGTAGGGATACTGTCACCATTGGACCATAAATAGGTGTAAGGTGCTACTCCTCCGTTCGCAATAATTGTTACCGAACCGTTATTCCCGCCGAAACAACTAACGTTGGTTTGGCCGGTTACCGGCAGATTGATCAGGGTGGGTTCAGAAATAACAACTGAATTCCCAGCCGTACAACCGTTACCATCCGTGATGGTTACATTATAAAGACCAGCAGCAACTCCGGCTATTGAATTAGTTAAGGAACCATTCGACCATATGAATGTATAACCCGGGGTTCCACCTCCTGCAATAATGCTTGCAGCACCGTTCGTACCCCCATGGCAGGTAACATCTGTCGTTGATGAAATAACAGATGCCAGTTGTGGCGGTTGGTTAATTGTAACCGAGTTGGTGGCCATGCAGCCATTGAAATCGGTAACGGTAACAAAATAAACCCCACTGCTCAGCCCGGTAGCAGAAGCATTGTGTATATCATTAGACCAGTTGTAAGAATACGGACTAACACCTCCTGTGGGAACCACTGTTGCTATGCCGTCATAACCATTAAAACACGAAACATCTGTTGGCGGGTTCATCACGGTGGACAACAAAGGCGGTTCTGTTAATGTTACAGAAAAAACGGAATCATTAGACACACTATCTGTAATGGTCACAGAGTATGTCCCTGCATTCAGGTTAATGATCGTTTGTGTATTTTCGCCAGTACTCCACAAATAGGAATAAGGAGGTATCCCCCAGCCCGATGGGGAAGCAATCAGGATGCCTATAGTATCTCCATTGCATTTCAGGTCATTTACTACAGAAATTTGTGCGCTGCTGTTAAGGGAGCATGTCATAGCAACTGCTATCACAAGAATGTAATTAAGGTAATCTTTTATCTTCATAATTTTCAATAATTATATGTTTAATACTTATAATAATATCTAAATATTGGACATGAAAATAATACTATTTGACGAAATAATCAAAAATGACTAAAAAAATTATTAACCTGTAGGTGTTTATTTATTCCTGAAACGCGATATAACTATTTGCGACCGAGCTTAGAAAACCCTTTCAGGATGATGTTTAAATCGTTGATGATTTTATAATCTTTGGCATAAAGTATATTCAGGCTGCTTGCAATATCATCAGAAATGTACTGTTTTTTTATTGCATCTGTTGGATTCAGTACTCCTTTTCTAATTGCAGGCAGTTTATGTATATCTCCGGCTCCAGATTTGCCGAAGCCCACCCATGATTTGATACCGGTCAGAACTTTAAAAATGTTTTTCAAAAAGCCAAGTGGTTGTTTAACGAAAAAAACCAGTATAGGGTAAAAGGCCAGTAACAGCGTACTTATTATTAAGTCCAGAAGCCGCTTGCTCCTCTTGTTGGATATCTTACCAATGGCATTAACATTTAATACATAAAGCTCACCGGTGGTATTTATTGAATTACTTCCGATAATTGACATACTTTCAGGTGGGGCAATTTTATAATCAATATTCGTGTGCTGCAATTCGGTCATCTTATCAATGATCATTTGCGGGGGCATTGATTTGGAACAGAAAATAGCT
>Ga0116171_10001759_pt1 | contig 21244 bp, 14 predicted proteins | sample AD_JPNHW2_MetaG_FD_89798 | JGI IMG/M metagenome (GOLD analysis project Ga0116171, IMG submission 89798) | Active sludge microbial communities of municipal wastewater-treating anaerobic digesters from Japan - AD_JPNHW2_MetaG | ecosystem: Engineered > Bioreactor > Anaerobic > Digestate | place... | reverse complement strand
GTAAAATACAATAATGTAACTTTAATAACATAACTATGACTCGTAATTTAATTGTTGCAATAACAGCACTTATTTGCATAAACACTTCATCATTTGGACAGAATAAATCCAATGCAGAGAAGATGGGATATGCACGTACCACCCAGTATTGGGGCCCCGGAACATATTACTGCTATGCACCCGGAAAACCAATCAATAAGATGGCAAACAATGCCGAAACGGCGATGCGCGATTTAACCGGAATTTGGGAGGAAGATTTTTATAAAGAAATTGCCAAGCAAGGTTTTGTTAAAGTCCCTAAAAAAGAGATAAAAAAGTGGTTCAACGACAACAACAGCAAGACCAAAAAATTTTATTACTCTCCCGACAAAAGTTATATTCTTTTTCCATCAATTAAGAACTTGGACAACAGTCCTGCTATGGCAAACGGTTATGGGGCTCCTGTATCTACTAACATGATGCGGTATGTACTTATCCCCAAAGAGGACAGCCTAAAGGTTATGGATGCCATTTGGCAGTTTTTGCGCGATCTGAACGAGATGAAAGCGGCTTTGATGAGCCTTGGCAGCAAGTATAAAAACTCCAAATCCGGAGTGTATCCTTGCGAACAAGCCGAGGCGACTGGCTGGAGTAATTTTCGTGCCGGCACATGGGTACAGAAAATGGTTGACGGAAAACAAAAAAACTACTGGGAACGTCACGAAAAAATTATTCGTAGAACAATTGGGAAACCAAAGTTTGACCTATGGATACTTGGCCAGGAAATCGATTATTGTTATGGAATGCATGTTACGCTTCAAAAAGAAGGGTATGTTTTATACTATGCTTTAGTTTCCAGTACCCTTGGCGATCTAGAACCGGGCAATACATGGATAAAAGAACACCCAATGTTAGTGGAACAGTATAACAATGCCATAAGGATAGACAAGCATGATATTGACCAATATAAAGGTAACCTTCCTCCCAATATCGAAGATTTGAACCTTTTATTGCATATTAAATAGGGTAAGATATATTTTGGCTAATTATAGGTGCTTAAAAACGCTTGCCTTAATAACATGAGTTTTATATAACATTAAAATCATAGAATCGTATCTAGTTGAATATTTGATTTAAAAAGAAGGTGATAAGGTTCGATTTGCTGTCGGAAATATTTCTACTAAGGTTTTTAACCTAAAAATAAGGTTTACTAAAAAAATACTTATTAACCCTAGTAGAAACTCGAAGTTCAAACACACAAACCTTATCACCTTATTTTATATTTGCCATTGAAACAATGCGTTCATGAATTTTCACCCACCATTTTATATCGCTTAATGATTAGTCTCCATAACTAGGGTTTGGAACAAATATTACAAACTTTGTGCTTTTGTTGATATTGGCGTTAAACAGGGTTAAAGTTACCGAGGTTAATATAGCAAGGAAACGAATTCAACTAACAATGAAGGATGTGGAGCAATAATAATTTTTACAAATAAAAAATGCCTGAGAAAAATCTCAGGCATTTTCTATTTAGTATTTAGCTTAAATTTTTGTTTAAACTTTTGTTCAGAGGTGGTCTTTTGGAAATCTTGCATATCCCCTGATGGACCCATATCCCCGGGAACTCCGCCACCCGATGGCATTCCTCCACTAGGGCCCATTCCCTCGCCAGTTCCTGAACCACCCCCGGGTCCCATACCCCCTCCATGTCCTGACCCACCTCCATTAGGCCCACCTCCTCTCCCTTGGGGTAATCCATTGGGCTGTGAATCGAGTTTAGGTAAAGCGTTTATTTTTACCTCCAATTTAAATTCGCTTAACAAATCCTTAGGTGTATAATTATCGCCAAAGTACTCAGTGTAAGGAATAATTATCTCATAAAACATCGACTCTTTACTATCAAAATCGATTCCAAGGTAAACAAAACTGGTGGGATCAACTTCAATCAATCCGTTTTCGGTAGCAAATCCTTTTAGTTCAACTTTATTCTTCTTTAGCAACAAATCCCTTTGATGCTTTTTTTCGTTCTTTCTACTTAAGGGCAATGGGCTATTGTCAAATATCATATCCTTTTCATCATCGGGAAGTGGATAGTTTATCGAAACCTTATGTTTTTTAGCTCCTTTTGAAAATAGCGTAACAACCATCCCTGATCTCAAGATTTTCTGCTGTTGGAACCGATCCGAAACCTTAAAGCACAGGTATAACTTTGTGCTATCATTTGCTATTTTGAAGTAAAGCTTTGTATCGGAATCGTATAAGGGTAAATCGTTTACGAAAGGGCTATTCACCTCGAGCTTTGTTTGCGTGTTTACCCTTTCTGAAACAGTAATATCGTCTTGTGATGCTACATTAAGCGAAGCTAGTAGCAAGGGTACCATCAAGCATATTAATGTTTTATTCATAGTTTAATATTTATATCAGTCATTAAAACGATACAAAATAACAACGAATAAGTGTGAACCTTTAACAGACTAGATGAACTTATGAATTTTATAGACCAACTGGTATAATATCAATTAAGGAATAATAATGAGATGTAATTAGAAATTACTGTTTTTCATCTATATCCTTATGAAACCATGGCTTTGAGTCGGTTAGTACAATATCCAACCCTTTAGGTATAATGCTAAACTTATCTTTAGGTCGCTTTTCATCTAACCACTTAAATCCCTTTAATGTGATCTCCTCATAATCAACCTTTTTTATTGGGTAGAAAGTTGACACTGGGTTTATTTTAAATGAAATCCTAGATAATTTACCATCTTTTAACCGGGCAACCAGATTTGAACTTTCTGATTTATTCACTGCGGTTAGCTCACCTTGATCGCGTAAAAAGTAAACGACCTGACCATTTCCAGTAACATCTAGCTTAACAAGCTTCCCATTTATGAATGACGAAACCATCTTTTTTCCCCTAATCTGGTTAAAGTTGACGCCTTCTTCCTGTGAGGTGATGAATGCACTTCCATTAAAGTCCATTCTACGAATTTTATTATCAACTCCAAGGAATGCGCTTATTGAATCAGCTGTTATTTGGTTTTTATCGTTCCACAGGATTGGATCCGATATAAGCCTTAGGTTGAATCTTTTGTATTATAAAAAAGAGAATCGCAGCTACCCTGTAAATCTTTTTTAAAGAATCTAACTTGGCTTATTGCTTTTATTATTCTATCGGAAGAATCGGGATTATCCTTTCGTGGAAAAGAGTTTAGTAAGAATTTATCGGCTCTTAGAAACAGAGTATCGTTCTCGGATACCATCAGCATTAAGGGGTTCTCATCAATCTCCCCTGATTTTTCTTTATCCGAATAGTTTCCCTTTCCACCATAAATTGTCACTTTCCTGGATGTATCGGCTAATGCAACCTGTCCAACTAGCTTTGCAAAACCATTTTGCTCATCGTAAAAAATATCCTGACCGTAAAGTTTCTGCCCATTCTTGTCAATAAAGGCGTTGTTAAAAAAATTAGATTGTTTATCTTTTTTATTATACCAACCTTTTTCACAATAAACATAGTACTCCTTGTTATAAATTCTTGTTGGACCAAAGAAGTTTGCAACCTCATTTTCGAAACTATAATCGAGGGAATCGGTATAAAGGCGACCATCCTTCCCCTCCATTTTAACATCGCCCGCAAAATAATACTTCTTCTCCTTCGAAAAGTAGTACCCTCTTTTACTTTTAAGTTTATTATCGGGGTTTGTAAGCACTCCAGAGGTAAGAAAATAGGCTGAATTCTCCTTTGTGTTAAAGTTGATAACATCGGTAACAAGGGTTGCATCCTTTTGGATTAGTTTAACCTCTTTCCCGGTAACACTTCCTATTGAGTTGTTTCCATCGTAGTAAAGGTAATCTCCATACAGCTTAGTATCTTCTTTGGTAACAACTATGTTTCCGTAGGCTTCGGCAACATTAGTTTTCTTTACAAGGTAAGCGCTATCACAATTCATAATCGCTCCTTCATGCATCAGCGTAACATTCCCTATATAGCGAGCAACCTGCTCACCATTTCTTGTTATAGGCTTTAACGATTTGGCTTTAACCTGAATTACATTATCCTTCTGAGCAAAAGAATAAAAAGAAATAAGCATTAGGAATGCCAGCAAGAAACCCCTTACCAAACGATTATTCAAAAGATGCATTTATTAAACAATTACGCTATATTTTACTTAAACCAACCCATTGATCTAAAATTGCAAGTTTTAAAATCTGGATCAATTTTGATATAAGTAGTCTTCTGCTTTTCCTCAATCCATTTTAGCAGAACATCCTGATCACGACTATCGATTGTCATTCCCTGAATAACATTATAATCATCATTTAGGTTTGCCTTATGCGGAGGAATTATGTTTTTAATCCTAACAAACTTAAATATCACATTACCATGTTCGTCGCGAGATTCAAAAGGTGTGCTAATTTCTCCAATTTTCAGGCTTTTTATTACATAATAATCTGAAGGTTGAAGCTGTTCCTTTTCAAAAAACTTTGTATTATTTGTTTGGTTTACAACTAACCCTCCGTTTAGATTCGACTTCTTATCCTCAGAGAATTTTGCGGCAGCTTTCTCAAAGGTTAAGGTATCTTTTTTAATAAGGGTTGCAATACTATCGAGTTTATTCTGAGCCTCAACAATCATATCCGATGTGTACTGTGGCTTAAGGAGTATATGACGAACGTTAACCTGATTATTGCGTTTCTCAATCATCTGGATAATGTGAAAACCGTACTCTGACTCAACAATTTGGCTAACCTGGCCTTCGGCAAGACTAAATGCTACGTCAGCAAAACTCTTAACAAGCTCATCCCTAGTTAGGAAACCTAGCTCTCCACCTTTTTTTGCTGAAGCCAAATCCTCAGAATATGCCATTGCAAGCATTGAAAATCTCTCGCCTTTTAAAATTCGGCTGCGAAGCTCAAGCAACTTCTCTTTTACTCGAAACTTAGCCTGCGCTGATGATGGTGGATAAATAACAACTTGCTGTAATTCATATTGTTCGGAAATCAAAGGCAAACTGTCAGCTGGTATTGTTTTGTAAAACTCTTTAACTTCTTTTGGTGTAACCGTTATTTTATCAGTAACCTTCTGTCTCATTTGCTGGGTTAACTCCTGCTCTCGTATTACATCTCGCAAGTCGTCTTTTATAACGTATATTGATTTATGAAAATAGTTCTCAAGAGCTTTTTCAGATCCAATCTGGTTGATAAAATACCTTAACCTACGTTCAATTTCATTTTCAATAGATGCATCGTTCGATTTTAAACTATCAACTTTTGCTTGGTGCAAAAGCAATTTCTGAACTAAAAGTTGCTCAAACACCTTGCATTTTGCATCTCCGTCGGGAACGTTTCCCTGCATTTTCATACGCATCAATTCTCCTTCCACATCCGAAGATAGTATCATATCACCACCAACTACAGCAATAACCTTATCAATAACCTCTTGTGAAAAAGTCAGCCTTGTAAAGGAAATCGTAAAAAGCAGAATTAAAACCGTTGGTTTAAAAAACTTTGCAATGTTTTTCATCTTATAGATTTAAAAAGATTATGTTAGAATACTTGAAATTTCTTGTGATCTAGAGCATCATTGTATATCCTATTTTCAAGATCATTTATGAGATTTTGTTTTCTCTTATTTAAAATTACGCTTTTAATATTTGAGTATTCGTATTCAATGGGTGAGGTTTGACCCTTAAACTTCACATCTCTAATGTTAATTAAGTAAAGGAAATCGCCATCTTCCATCTCAATGCTTCGACGATTGCCTAAGTACTCTTCGGGGTCTTCGATTGAATAAGGGAATAAACGCTGCAAAACGCTAAACTCAAGCCATTTGTCTCCAAAAAAATCGTACTTATCGGCAACCTGATAAGCAATATTATCAAGTGCTTTTAAATCATCATCTCGATAGGATTTGTAAAGCTCTTTAATTTTTAAAGAGTAAGGTGTGTCTTTCCTAACCTTTATGAATAGAGCTTTAACAAGCGTTTCATTAAGAGTAAAGTTTGAAATATTGCTACTGTAAAATGAGTGTATTTCTTCGGATGTTACAGAGGTGTCGAGCTTCTGATTGACATACTCCTGCTCATACTTAAAGATTAGCAATGAAGAGCGGTAGTCCTCAAGCTGCTTTGTTACATTTTTTTGCTCATCGTTTAACTTCTCCTCAGATAGTCGAAGCATTAAATTGTGGCGTAACCATTGATCAACATAAGCATTAAGCATTTTTATGCTATCCTTTTTACTTATCCCTTTAGGGAAAATATCAGCTATGTCGGATTTATATAGAAACTTTTCGTAAACTACTGCTAAAGGCTTTTGTTCTTTATCGCCCTTGTTAAAACATGATAGCAGAATAAAAGTCAAGAATAACGCTAAAGCAATGTGTTGTAAAAAAACGATTCGTTTTCTCATAGTTTATCCTTTTATTTTATTTCTTCACCAGGGTATTAATAACCGATTTTAATACCTCCTGATTAACTGAAACCGGATATTTTTCGTGTAATGTTTTCAACCACTCTTCCTCAAGGTTTTGCTGATAGTCTGCAATAACCTGACCTTTGCAATCATCCAACGTTTTAATATCCCCTTTGGTTAACGCTAAAAATTCCTTAAAGGTATAAGTACCTTTGGTGTTTGATATTGATGAAACACCACTAGCCCATGATTTATAATCAATAACGTCCAAATCATCGGAGCTGGCAATCATATAAGCTAAATCAACTTTTGCTTGGCTGTTCTGATTTAATTTAGATAGTATGTTCTCAGGCTTAATGCCTTTCGATTTCCTAGTCAAAACCATTTTATTTGCTTTCGATAGCAATTGCTCATCAGTGCATGAATAAACGGCATACTGAATTCTCTCGCCCCATCGATAATTTTCTTTATTCTTTTGATAAAAACGCTCAAGCCCAACACTATCATTCGATGCTTTCGACCATACATTTATCTCGCTAATCCCAAAAAGGAGATTCCCATCATGGTACTCTTTCATTAAGTTCTTAAAATCTGGGTATTTCTGTTCTAGAGTTGATAGTTGATAGTCATAAACAGTTTTGTTTACCCAATCTTTATAAGCATTTTTTACAATTGTATAAAAACTTCCATAAAGAGGTTTTTGCTGGTATGAGAAAATAAACTTAGCAAACTCAGACTGATCGTGATTTTGTCCTGCAAATACAAAAATAGTTTTATTCTCATGAAGGGTTGGAATTTTCCAACTTCCTTTTAATACTGAAGAATCAAGTAAATTTACAACAGGAAGTATGTTTACAGTATCCTCTTTAAAGCCATTCTCGTTCTTGATTTTCGATATCATTTTTTCAATGGATATTGTACTACGAGAATCGGATGAAAGTTTCTTTTTTATTTCAGGAAGCATTTCCTCAAAAGTACCAACCTCTTTTTTACCAATTCTTTTTGCGATATGCCAACCATATGATGTTTGAAAAGGTTCTGACACTTGACCGTCATGATCAAACCCAAATGCTACATTTTCAATCTCAGGAATTATCATTCCAGAGCTAAACCAAGGTAGTTCTCCATTATTCTTAGCAGAACCTGGATCTTGAGAATACTGACCGGCTAGCTTTCCAAAGTCCTCATTATTCAACACCTGTTTGTAAATTCCTTGTATTTTTTCCTTTGCCTGTGATTGCTGCTCAGGTGTTGCATCTTTGTTAACCGCAATCATAATATGAGCTATTTTAACCTGACCTTTTGCTGGCCGCTTATCAAGAACTTTAATGATATGGTAACCATATCGAGTCCTTATTGGCATCGAAATTTCATTGGGCTTTAGGTTATATACAGCAGTTTCAAAGGGGTAAACCATTTGAAAAGCAGTGAAGTAACCTAAGAAACCATTATTGCTTGTAACAGAATGGTCATCGCTTGTAGCCCGAGCAACTACATCAAAGGATTCACCATTTACTATTCTATTTCTAATTGCAATTGCTTTTTCGTATAGTTTTAAAGTATCCGACGGGGTTGCCTTTTCGGGAACATTGATAAGAATATGGCTTGCACTTACCTCGTACTTCATCCTCTCGTAAGCCTCAGCAATTAAACGCTGTTCAGTTTCCTTGTCAACCATATAGGGGCGAGCAAGCTGCAATCTATAACCGGCTAATTCATTTTTAAAGGTTGACGATGTATCTAGCTTTATTGAGAGGGCATCAGCCACTTTTAGCTTGAAATTTATAAATAAATTCAAGTATTCCTCAACCGATTTACTGTCTGTTATGGTAGATGCCTGATTGTTCTTCAAGTAAATCCTTGTAAACTCACTTGCAGGAATATTCTCATTACCTACTGTTAGTAAAATAGGGTCGTTGTTTTGCTGAGCAAATATAGATAACGTCCCAAACATTACTACTGATAGAATAAATAGGCGATACTTCATCACTTTTGAATTTAGTTATACCTATAAACTGATTAAGATAATAATAATTGTTTAACGGCTATAGTTTGGAGCCTCGCGAGTAATTGATACATCATGAGGGTGGCTCTCGACCATTCCGGCATGAGTAATTCTAACAAACTTGGCACCTTTAAGGGTTTCTATATTCCCAGCTCCGCAATACCCCATACCTGCACGAAGACCTCCAAGCATTTGGTAGAATACCTCTTTTAAAGTTCCCTTGTAAGGTACGCGAGCAACAATTCCTTCGGGGACAAGTTTTTTAATATCATCCTCAACATCTTGAAAATATCTATCCTTCGATCCTTGCTGCATAGCCTCAATGGAACCCATTCCACGGTACGATTTAAATTTTCTACCATTGAAAATAATGGTTTCACCGGGTGATTCTTCAACTCCAGCAAACAATGAACCGGCCATGATGGTATCCGCACCTGAAGCAAGAGCCTTAACAATATCTCCGGAATATCTAATTCCACCATCAGCTATTATAGGAACATTTTTACCCTTTAATGCATTGGAAACATCGTAAATAGCATTAAGCTGGGGGACTCCAACACCTGCAATTATTCTTGTTGTGCATATTGAACCTGGCCCAATACCAACCTTTACAGCATCAGCTCCAGCTTTATACAATGCAATTGCAGCCTCAGCAGTAGCAATATTTCCAACAACAACATCAAGATCAGAATATTCTTTTTTAACCCTTTTAAGCATTTCTACAACACCCTTTGTGTGTCCGTGTGCTGTATCAATAACAATTGCATCAACTTTAACTTTGTATAGAGCAGCAACTCTTTCCAAAGTATCGGCAGTAACACCAACACCCGCAGCAACTCTTAGTCTTCCCTTACTATCCTTACTTGAAAAGGGGTTATCCTTAACCTTGGTAATATCCTTATAGGTTAATAGGCCAACCAGCTTAAAGTTTTCGTCAACTACCGGTAATTTTTCAATCTTATATTCCTGTAGTATTGACGCTGCATGGTTAAGATCCGTCGTTTTTGATGTTGTGATTAATCCCTCACTTGTCATCACCTCTTTAATAGGACGACGAACGTTCTGTTGAAATCTAAGATCACGATTGGTAACAATACCAATGAGCTTATTATCATTATCCACAACAGGAATTCCACCAATATGAAATTCTTGCATTAGATTTAAAGCATCGCCCACCGTTTCATCAGGATGAATTGTAACCGGTTCGTAAATCATGCCATTCTCAGCACGTTTAACCTCTTTAACATGCTTTGCTTGTTCTTCAATGCTCATATTCTTATGAATGACGCCTATCCCCCCTTCACGAGCAATTGCAATTGCTAAAGCAGATTCAGTTACGGTATCCATCGCAGCTGAAACAATTGGTGCTTTTATTTCGATATTCCTTGAAAATTTTGTGGAGATGTCCACATTCCTAGGAAGAACCTCAGAGTATGCTGGAACCAGCAAAACATCGTCGAATGTAAGCCCCTCGGCTAGAACTTTTTCATCGTAGAATGACATTGCTTTCTAGTTTTGAATTTAAATGCGGCAAGTTACAAAAAAATGCAATACCCACAAGCCTCAATTATGCTCTAACATATAGATAATCGAAGATAATGCATTGATTTTTACCTATCGGTATGCCATGATGTACAAATAGCCATTTAATAAACTTAACAATTTTTAACTGATTAGTAATCAACTAAAATCAAATCAAATAGCGATTCACACCCAAGGAATCAACATAATTTATCCTAAATTTGTAATACAACTAAGTACCGAATCATTGAATCAATTCGAACAAATACTACATCGTTACTGGGGTTACAATAGCTTTCGATCGATACAGGAAGAGATTATCCAATCCGTTTTCGATGGGCGTGATACTTTAGCCCTTATGCCTACAGGTGGCGGAAAATCTATAACCTTCCAAGTTCCAGCATTGGCTAAAGAAGGGATTTGCATTGTTGTAACTCCTCTTATCGCTCTAATGAAGGATCAGGTTGAAAATCTTAAAAAACGTGGAATAAAAGCAACTTCCATCCATTCAGGGATGAGTCGCCATGAGATTGAGATTGAACTCGACAACTGCGCATACGGTGAATACAAATTTCTATACCTATCGCCTGAGAGGCTAGACACAGAACTTTTCAAGGTAAGGCTTCGAAAGTTGAACGTTAACCTAATCGCAATCGATGAGTCGCACTGTATTTCGCAATGGGGATATGATTTTCGTCCTTCGTACTTAAAGATTGCTGAACTCAGAGGTATTCTTCCAGATACTCCATTTCTTGCATTAACAGCCACTGCAACCCCTGAGGTTGCTAATGATATTCAGGAGAGGCTCAAGTTCAAGGAAAAGAACTTGATAAAGATGAGCTTTGAACGGAAAAACCTTGTGTATCTGGTTCGGAATGTCGAGGATAAGAACAAGTATCTAATAAAAATCATCAATAGTATTCCGGGAAGTGGTATTGTTTATGCTCGGAACAGGGAAAAAACAAAAGAGATTGCGATGATGCTCAAAAACGAGGGCATCTCAGCCGATTTCTACCATGCTGGGCTCTCGAATGATATGCGAAGTATCCGTCAGGATGATTGGCAGAAAGGGAAAATCCGCGTAATGGTTTCCACTAATGCGTTTGGGATGGGAATTGATAAACCTGATGTAAGATTTGTAATCCATATTGACCTTCCCGACTCCCCTGAAGCTTACTTTCAGGAAGCAGGGCGTGCAGGGCGTGATCTGAACTTGGCATACGCAATTCTTCTGTACAACGAATCCGACAAATCTAAAATTGATCAGCGCATTGAGGCAAACTTCCCTGAAACCGATGAAATAAAAAGAACCTATCAGGCACTTGGATCATTTTTAAACATAGCCATTGGCGCAGGGAAAGGTGAAGTTTACGATTTCAACTTAATGGATTTTGCCTCAACCTATAAACTCAACACAGTAAAAACATACAACTCTCTGAAATTTCTTGAGAGAGAAGGGTATCTTGAGCTTACGGATGAGCTTGACAACCCTAGTAGATTAATATTTTTAGTCAATAGACAGGATCTTTATAAGTATCAAGTAGCCAATGCGGAGATGGATAAATTTATTAAAGTTATCCTTAGAGCATTTGCAGGGGTATTCTCACAGTACATCAATATTGATGAAGCGTATGTTGCAAGAGCATCGGGAATACCATTGCAAATGGTGATCGAAAACCTTAAAAAGTTAAGCAAGCAGAAAATCATTAACTATATTCCAAGAAAAAAGACCCCTTTAATCATTTTCACAGAAGAACGATTGGATGAGAAGAATCTATTACTTAGCCACGAAAACTACCGATTACGCAAAGAGCGATTTTTGAAACGCATTGATGCAATGGTTATATACGCTTCAGAATCAACAAAATGCAGGAGCCAATACCTTCTTGAATACTTTGGCGATAATGATTCCTACCGCTGTGGAAAGTGTGATGTTTGCACATCGCGTAACGAATTAGACATGAGCAAAATTGAGTTCGATAAAATTCTTGAAAAGATTAAAGAGATACTTACAACTAAACCTTTGACCATTGAAACCTTAGTTGACTCAATAAAACAAAATCCTGACAAAACCCTTAAGGTTGTTCATTTCTTGCTCGACAATAAAAAAATTATTAGAAACGAGGAAGGGTTGCTATGCTGGTGGAGTATCTTAGAATAACCCTTTGCATCATTTTACTCAAATGATGCTCATCAAAAATGGCAAGCTGTAACATCTTTTCTATATTTGCACTTTATTTAATCAATGATGGACACAAAGAACATCGTATATAGTAGAAATGTTGTTGAATTCGTAACAGTTGCAAGAGAATTCTGTGCTTTCCTTGAAAACGTCAAGGCCCATAACCGGAAATCGTTTATTAACGCTTCGCACAAGCTGCTTCCTCTGCTTTACTACAAAGCTTCTGTTCTTCCTGAAACAGAACCTCTGCTCGATGAAGAAAATGAAAAGTTTGTAACAGAAGATTACTACTTCGATATTCAGAATAACATTAAGCAGATTCTTGGCCCACACGATGATTTCCTTGAAATTTATGATCCAAGAGCCGATGAGGGTGAAGGACAATATACAGTAAGCATAGCAGAATACGTTTCTGATATTTGGCAGGATCTTAAAAATCTTACAATGCTTTACCAAACAGGCAACGCAGAAGTTATGAACGATGCCCTATGGGAATGCAGAACAAACTTTAAAGAATACTGGGGTATTAGACTTGCCAATACAATTAGGGCAATGCACATCCTACTTTTCTCAGGAATTGATTTAGACAAAGAAGATGAGTTAAAGGAAGAATCGAATGAGATTGACACCAGTAATTGGTTTATTACAAAGCGGCAGAATGATTTAAATAGGGAGATTTGAAATGTTTGCTGAATCAATTGAAAATGAGGAAATACTTAAGCTTCCAAGAATAGCTTTCCCTGGCGAAATTAAAGTAATTTCCAGTGAATCCGAGCTAAATAGATGGTTACCCATCCTCAAAAGAAGTAAAACAATAGGATTCGATACAGAAACCAAACCTTCATTTAAAAAAGGCAAAATAAATGGTGTTGCATTACTTCAACTTGCAACTGAAGAAATAGCCTTAATCATAAGAGTAAATACATTGGGAATACCTGACCAACTGCTCAAATTACTTGAAGACAATAAATATATTAAAATTGGGGCAGCCATTCGCGACGACATAAAATCGTTGCAAAAACTAAAACCATTTAAACCAGATGGTTTTATCGATTTGCAAAACTTTGCAATAGAAAACGGAATTGAGAACACTAGTGTTCGAAAGCTTGCAGCAATTGTACTAAATGTAAGAGTTTCAAAAAGCCAACAACTCTCAAACTGGGAATCAATCCAGCTAACAGAAGCTCAACTACAATACGCAGCTACCGATGCATGGATATGCAGCGAGATTTATCAAAAAATGAAACTTGGATAGCGAATGGAATACACTAAAATAAAACTCAAACCCGGTAAAGAGCAATCATTACAAAGGTTTCATCCTTGGATTTTTTCAGGGGCAATTCAGAAAATTGATGGCAATCCACTTGAGGGTGAAATTGTTGAAATTATTGATTCAAACAATAATTTTATTGCCATTGGTCACTACCAACCCTCATCAATATCAGTAAGAGTGATTTCGTTTGAGAAAGTTGAAATCGATACAAATTTTTGGAAAGATAAAATTACAAAAGCAATAGACCTAAGAGAATCGCTTGGTCTATATAGAAACGAGAGTACAAATATTTATCGCCTTATTCATGGCGAAGGTGACAATATGCCCGGATTAGTAGTTGATATATACGGATCAACTGCTGTAATGCAATGCCATTCGGTTGGCATGTACACAATACGTCAAGCCCTTGCCGAAATAATTGTTGAACTTTACGAAGGAGCTATTAAATCGGTATTCGATAAAAGTAGTGGTACGCTACCCTATAAAGCGCAGCTTAACCCAAAAGACGAATACATTATTGGCGCTGAGATTCAAGAGGTATTACTCGAACATGGCAATAGCTTTGAAGTTTCGTGGCAGGAAGGGCAAAAAACGGGTTTTTTTATTGATCAACGCGAGAATCGACTTTTACTTCAATCCTACTCAAAGGGTAAAACAGTATTGAATACATTTGGCTATACCGGAGGATTCTCTGTTTATGCAATAAAGGGCGGAGCATTAAAAACAATAACGGTTGATAGCTCACAAAAAGCCATTGACCTTACAAACCGAAACATTGAGCTCAACTTTAGTAAAACATCAAAGCATGAATCCTACTGTAGCGATGTATTTGAATATCTGAAAAACTCATCTGAAAATTTTGATATAATTGTTTTGGATCCACCAGCATTTGCTAAGCACAACGAGGCTCTTAGGAATGCACTTCAAGCCTACAAACGATTAAATAATACTGCCATAAGAAGACTAAAACCAGGGGGTATACTATTCACCTTTTCTTGTTCCCAAGTGGTTAATAAAGAAAACTTCCGCAACGCTGTATTTTCGGCATCAGCAATATCTGGACGATCAGTCAAAATCTTACATCAGCTTACTCAACCCGCAGATCATCCAATAAATATATACCACCCTGAGGGTGAATACCTTAAAGGACTTGTTTTGCAAGTTGAATAGAAAAATTCATTTTATTACGATTATTAAAAAACCTATTCTAATTAACGTCAACTCGATATAAGAATAACAGGTTAATTTTCAGTATTAAAAAACAGTAACCATTGTCATGCTGAACGAAGTGAAGCATGTAGATTTTAAGCATGTAGATCCATTACTTTGCTCAGAACCGAAGCCCGAAGGGCAATTTCAGCAAAGCCTATGACATCTTAAGTCGAACTCACAATAATTAGAACAATTTCATTCAATTCTTTAAAATTACTTTCAATTATTTATACACATTCAATTTTAAAGATTAACTTCAAATAAAAAATTAAACTTTAATAATTGAATAGAAGATCTCTTTCGATGCAAAACATCCCAAAGTCATCAAATAAAATATTTCATCAAGTATACCAATCAATTCTATCCACTAGATTTTATCTATTATTTGCATTTACAGTATTACTTAGTGTATCTACATCAGCAAAAAGAATTGAGAAGGATAAAGTTATTCTTCAGCTAAAATGGAAAAATCAGTTTCAATTTGCTGGATACTATGCAGCATTAGAAAAAGGGTACTATAAAGAGGCTGGATTAGATGTAGAAATAAAAGACATAGGAAAATCAGAATCTACAATTGATGAAGTTTTAAAGGGGAATGCACAGTATGGAATTGGTGGTGCAGAGCTTGTAATCCATTACATGGACGGGGAGCCCATTATAGTACTCGCATGTATTCTTCAAAACTCTCCCTCATCATTAATGGTGAAGTCATCCAATAATATAAATACGCTAAACGATATACTTGGCAAAACCATAGAGATAGATAAAAATCAATCAGGGATTGAAATAATTGCCATGCTACTAAAGGCTGGTATTAACCAAAACAAGTACAAAACATTACCCTCGTCCTTCTCTCTTAATAACCTCTTGGCAAATAGAGTGGATGCTGTTGAGATTTACACATCGAATGAACCTTTTTTCCTCGATAAGTTTGGAATTCCCTATAAGCTATTTACTCCAAGAGAGTATGGTATAAATTTTTACTCCGACTGCCTATTTACTTCTAGAAGCGAGGTTGAGAGACACCCCGAAAGAGTTAGAAAATTCAGACAAGCAAGCTTAAAGGGATGGAACTATGCTATTGATCACCCAGAGGAAATAGCCAACTTAATTCTCACTAAATATCAATCAACCAAAACATACGATCATCTTCTCTTTGAGGCTGATGAAATTAGGAAACTCATGAATCCTGAATTTATTGAAATTGGGCATTGTAACAAGGAGCGTTGGCTAAATATTGTTGAGGTTCTCTCGCAACAAGGTTTAATTAAGCAACAAAAAAACATTGATAATTTTGTTTATAACCCCGATTTCAACTACAATTACGTTATAACCAAAATGCTAATCGTAGTTTTATTTATAATTACAATTATCGTATTCTACCTCATTTATATAATTTTCAAGTTTAAAAACTACAACACAACTCTCAGAACCCAATTGGAGAATGCAAGTAAAAAAACAGGCAATTTGATTGAAGAGATTAGACGTTTAAACTCTGAAATTGGGGAGATTAAAAATAAGAAATAAAACTATTAAAGGGGAAATCGTGCTAGAGGAACAACATCATGCCCTGTGAATTCTCCATTAAGATATTTGTAATAACCAGTAATAGCAATCATTGCAGCATTATCAGTAGTAAACCTAAACTGAGGAATATAAACATTCCATCCGTTTTTCTCCCGAAGTTGTGTAATTGCTTCCCTGAGTCCAGAGTTTGCAGACACCCCCCCTGCAATTGCAATTTCGTGTATACCTGTTAATTTAGCTGCCTTTTCAACCTTTTCGAGAAGAATTGAAATTATAGTATGCTGTAAGGAGGCGCATAAGTCGGTTTTATTTTGCTCAATAAAATCAGGGGTCTCGGCAATTCTATCCCTTAGAAAATACAAAAATGAAGTTTTTAGACCACTATAGCTAAAATCCAGACCCTTTTGTAAGGGTTTTGCAAATTTGAAAGCCTTTGGGTTTCCTTGTGCGGCAAGTTTATCAATAACGGGTCCCCCAGGATATGGCAATCCCATAATCTTAGCACACTTATCAAACGCCTCGCCTGCTGCATCATCAATAGTTTGCCCAATTATCTCCATTTTTAAATAATCGGTAACTACCACGAGTTGTGTATGTCCGCCTGAAACAAGCAGGCAAAGGAATGGAAACGAAGGATGCTTAACGATTCCTTCGTCCTTAATAAAATTTGCAAGAATATGACCCTGTAAGTGGTTAATTTCAATAAGTGGAATATTTTGAGCAAGAGCAAACCCTTTAGCAAACGATGTACCCACAAGCAACGAACCCAACAAGCCTGGTCCGCGGGTAAACGCAACTGCGCTTATCTCACCTTTTGATACATTAGCCTTTTTAAGAGCACTATCAACCACAGGAATAATATTCGCCTGATGCGCCCTTGATGCAAGCTCAGGAACTACTCCCCCATAAGCTCTATGGACATCCTGATTACTAATTAAGCTTGACAATAACTGACCATCGCGAATAATCGAAGCCGAAGTATCATCGCAAGAAGACTCTATCCCCAGAATTACTACACTCATCGAAATATTTTTTATCTTAACAAAAGAAATACAGATAAATAGAATGTTAAAACGCTCCGCTCTACTTTTTTTTTGTATTTTTCGGTGCCTTTAGGCATGGTTTATGCAAAACATCCTAAATAAAAACGGAGTAAAAGTATCAAAAAATTAGTCAAAATATTTGTTTGGATCCTTGTTATCATTCTTTCAGCCATTATTTTTTCATGGCTAATCATTCAGAATGACAAAGTTCAAACTTTGCTTATTTCAAAAGTAACAACACTAATTGAGAAAAGGATAAACACAAAAATCTCAATTGGCAAAGTAAACTTTCAACCATTTAACAAAATTTTACTTGAAGATGTTTTAATTGAGGATGTAAATAATGACACATTAATTGCCGCAAAAACACTAAAAATATCTATTCTTTGGTTTAACACCGATCAAAATATTCTTAAAATTAACAAAGTTGGATTAAGTAATGCGCTAATTAATTTTAAATCTGACTCAACAGGCACACTTAATCTCGATGCATTTATTAAAAAACTCTCACCTCCCGATACTTCTAAGGCAACAGCACCCGAAGGCAAACCCCTTGGGCTTGAGTTCAAAGATATTTCAATAGAGAACAGCAATTTTAGACTTTCGTCGTACAAACCCGCAAAACAAAATTACGGCATTAACTTCGAAGACCTTGATATAAAAGATTTAAATATTGATGCTAGAAACCTATCCATCAAAGGTGATACGGTGGCTATTCTTATTAATAGCTTAAGTGGCAAGGATAAGAGCGGTTTTAAAATTGATAAGTTTAGAGCAGAATTCAACTTGTGCAATAAACATCTAAACTTTGATAAGCTTAGGATTAAAGCAGAGGGATCTAACCTTCAACTACCTTACCTACATATGACCTATGATGGGATAGATAAGATGAGTCAATTCCTTCAAGAAGTTAATCTTGATATCCAGTTTGATAACTCTTTAATCAAATCGAGTACTCTATCCTATATAATACCGGATATCCGCAATTTCACATTTGATGCTATTGTCAACGGAAAGATAAATGGTACAATCAGTGATCTCCGAGGTAAAAATATTGAAATAAATACTGGCGCACAAACTCGCATAGCCACCAATTTTCACCTAACAGGCTTACCTGATATTGAGCAAACCATGATGATTATTGATGTAAAAGAACTTTCTACATCTGCAAAGGATTTATCCCTAATAAAAGAAAACAACCAACCAATAATTGAATTACCTAGCAACTTTAATGAGTTAAATAGAATTACCTACAAGGGTAACTTTACTGGCTTTTTAAATAATTTTGTTGCTTATGGTACTATTACATCGGCCATTGGTAAAATATCCCTCGACCTTTCTATCAAACCCGACACAACACAAAACACCGAATTCAACGGTAATGTATCAACTGTTAATCTCGATCTCAGCAAACTTGCTGGAACTAAATCACTTGGAAAGATAAGTTTAGATGCCACGGTGAAGGGTAATTCAGATAAAAATGCCAACATTAGCGCATTCACCGATGCCACAATAAGCCAACTTGAGGTAAGTAACTACACTTACACCAATATCAAGATTAACGGGAACCTTTCAAACAGAACATACATTGGGTCAATTTTTTTAGATGATCCCAATTGCAAGATTAACTTTTTGGGGAAAGTTGATTTCGCAGACACTATTCCTGTTTTCGACTTCTCAGCCCTAGTCCCCAAGATCGACTTTGTTAAACTTCACCTTAATACTACTGATTCAATATCTCAAGCCTCATTCCTTTTTACCGCCAAATTTTCAGGAAACAATCTTGACAATAGCAAGGGTGAAATTAAAATAGTAAACTCATCGTACAAGAATCAGAATGGAGAGTTTAAACTATCCGATATTACAATAGATGCTGACAACAATAAAGACAGTAAGCTCATCTCTTTCCAATCCGAATTTGCAGAGGGAGAGCTTCGAAGCAAGTATAATTACTCGAACATATTTGAAAATCTTGAAAAACTGCTTTACATCTACGTACCCGCTCTTGCCCCAGAGGAAAAACATAAAACAACGATTAAAGCAAAAGTTGAGAATCCCGAGGTCAATGATTATTTAATTAAGTTCAGACTTAAAAAAACGAAAAAACTGACCGAAGTACTCGCCCCAGATTATCGAATTGCTGAAAACACCAGTGTATTTGGCATCTTAAATCCTGACTTAAAAACATTATCTTTAAAAGTAAAAATCCCTGAACTTTCAATTGGGAATAACACGTTTAAAGACATCTCAATTGATGGTCAAACAAGAGATAGTATTTTTGAAGCAAACCTTACCATTCCATTATATAGCATGGGAAGTAACTTCATACGGAATATTAGTCTTAATACCATTACAAAACAGAACAAAATTGATTTAACATTTGGGTGGGATAACAAACAAACTCCAGTAAACTCTGGAACAGTAAAAGCCATGGTGGATTTTAACCCATCCACATTGCACAATGGTTCAACCGCTAATATATTATTTAAACAATCCGAGTTTATTATAAATGACTCCATATGGAGCATTTCCCCAAGTTCGATAAGCCTTGACTCATCCAAAATTGCAATCAACAATTTCAACATTCACAATCAACAACAATCATTATCTTTTGTAGGAAATATTTCGAAGAATCCTAGCGATTCAATAGAACTGAATTTAGAAAATATCGATGTCTCAAACCTAAACTTCTACCTAAAGAGCATAGGGTATGAACTCGATGGAAGAATTGACGGAAAAGCTAAAGTAACCGGAATATATACAAACCCTGTACTTTTCGCTGATATAGATATCAACAAGTTTTTTGTAAATAAAAGGGAGATTGGTGATATTAAATTTAAAAGTTCATGGTTTAACGCCGAGAAAAGAATTTCTGTTAACTTAAACAACCTCAAAAACGACACATTAACCTTTGATGTAAATGGAGATATTTACACCGAAACGAGCAAACTAAATTTCAAGATAAATATTCCCCAAATTCAACTTCACCATTTCGCTCCAATACTTGATGGTGTGGCATCAGGACTATCTGGAAAAATGTATGGGGATTTAAAGTTAACCGGAACAACAAGTAAGCCACTATTAAATGGAACTATAAATATAAGTCAGGGTAAATTGGCTATTGATTTCATGAAAGCACCATACACAATAAATGATAAAATCACTTTTAAAAATAGCGATATCATATTCAATGACTTTAAGATACTAGATAAATTTAAGCATGTAGCCACTGTCAACGGAACAGTAAAAACCGGATACTTTAATGATTTCAACATCAATTTAAATATTGCTCCCAATAATTTCCAATGTATAAATACTACTGAACGAGATAACGATCTCTTCTATGGTACTGTTTACGCATCAGGTTTAGTTGCAATTACTGGTAAACCCGATAAAATAAACATGAACATTGCTGTTAAAACAGATAATAAAACAATCTTATACCTTCCATTATCAAGCAGCGGAGAGGTAGTTGAGAACAACTTCATAAACTTCACAAATAACAACCCCGATGATATCTTTATTGAGGAAGTTGCCCCAGTAAAGCAGGAGAGCAGTACAGATATGAATCTGACATTTGATCTTCAGATTACCCCTGAGGCTGAAGCGCAGATTATTATCGATAAAAAACTCGGAGATATTATAAAGGCAAATGGTTCGGGTAATCTAAAAATGGAGGTTAACCCAGGAAAGGATCTTTTCAAAATTTATGGGGATTACAACATAGAAAAAGGGGATTACCTATTTACACTTCAGGGTGTAATCAATAAAAAGTTCAAGATTGAGGACGGAAGCACACTATCGTGGAACGGCGACCCCACCGATGCAACTGTAAATATTAAAGCAACCTATAAGGTAAAAACAGCCCTTAACCAATTACTTGCCGATTATACTGGTCGATTTGACAATAGAGTACCAGTCGATTGCCAGATTCTACTAACCCAAAAACTCATGTCTCCAGGTATTAAATTCAATATTGATGTACCAAATGCCGATAACGAAACAAAAAGCCTTGTAAGCAGCATACTTAATACCGAAGAAAAAATTAACCGACAGTTTATTGGTCTTATTGGAATTGGTAG
>Ga0116171_10001758_pt1 | contig 21257 bp, 18 predicted proteins | sample AD_JPNHW2_MetaG_FD_89798 | JGI IMG/M metagenome (GOLD analysis project Ga0116171, IMG submission 89798) | Active sludge microbial communities of municipal wastewater-treating anaerobic digesters from Japan - AD_JPNHW2_MetaG | ecosystem: Engineered > Bioreactor > Anaerobic > Digestate | place... | reverse complement strand
CAATATCACAACATCCTTCAGGGTTGATGTATATTACAACCGTACAACCCCGCCACCAACGGGTGCCTTGGGCGATTTGACATGGACGGTAACCTCCCTCGCTGCCGGTGCGACAACAAGTCATACCTTCACCAATGTCAGTACTGGAACCTCAGGTGTATGGACTTCCTATGTGCAAACGGATCCAAACAATCTGATCGTTGAATCCAATGAATCCAATAATGTGGCAACACCTGTCAACGTAACCTGGAGAGCACTACCGGTGGTACCAAACCTCACGACCACTTATCTGCCTTCAACTAACCAGGTGAAACTGCAATGGACATATCCCATCTCACTAAACCGATACAGGATTTATTATGATACGAATCCATTCGGCAGTTTCTCCACATTGCTTGGTACGACTACATCTCAATCCTACACCGATACACTTACGAATCCGAAGCGGTTCTATATAGTGAAAGCAGAAAGAGATTTACCATAATGAATTAACGTAATAATTAGAATAAAGAGACGTCCGAATAGGGCGTCTCTTTTATTTTAAGCGCTATGAATCTCTGAATATCTCTTGTTGCAGTGCTCTATATTCGATTTTATCTCGCTATATAATGATTTACGGTATTCATACGGTATCATTACGGTACTAATACGGTAAATTACCGTAATGCTACCGTATTGATACCGTTTTAGTACCTTATTGTTCTATGGAGCCGGGTAGGTTCATTGAAACGGTATATAATAAAAATAAATACGCTCTCAGTTGATTGCTTACTATTTCAAGTTATACTAAAATAAGCATTTAGGAAGAATTGAATTGATATGAAAATGGGCGACCATATCAGTCGCCCAATCATTTTATTGAAACCTTGTTTCTATTTTTATCTTGGAATTTTACCCAATCTATTCACCGGATTTGAGTATCTCATAGACTCTTTCCATGATATACCCTACATGGATTCGGTTTGTCAGGTCGAGTTTCTCGACATCCACTTCGAGGACAGGTCCCTGGTGGAAACCGAGCTTCACGACATTGGCTGCATAGTCCTTATACCATTGATTCAGGTTGTTGATCTCGGTGAAAGTCCAACCGCCTTCGATTTCCATCTCACGTCCACGCTGCTGTATACGTTCCCAGGCAAGGGATGGACCGCCCTGAAGGAGAATGATCAGGTCAGAGGAAGGAAGCTGACGATTCACTGTTTGGAATTGGGTGATGAGATTATCAAGCTGGTCATCGGTTAGAAACCCATCGGCTTTGAACTGGTTGCAGAATACCAGCAGATCTTCCGGCAGAGAACGGTCTTTGACAAAGCTCCCTCTTCCGCTCTTTCCCAGACGGCGCTGTTCTGCTCTCATTTCCAGGAAATGCAGCTGCAGATCGTAGCAATAGGTTTTTTTATCTGCGAGGAACTTCTCTAAAAGTGGATTCTGTTCCGGTCTTTCATAAAGGGTATTGATCTTGAGGCTCCGCCCCATGATGGCTGTCAGGGTGGATTTTCCCAAGCCAACATTTCCGGCAATGGTGATGAGCTTCGGATGCTCAGCCAGGTAGTTCTCGAGTCTTCTCTCGGCATCGATCGCTCTCAGGGTCGCTTCGGTTTGAGGAAGTGTGACCCATTCGCTGATTCCAGGACTGGAAACACGAAGTTCCAGCGATTTTATCTGATCGGCAATCACATTTATCGTACGACGGAGGAATTCCATCTTTTCGATTTCCTTGTCCGCATCGATGACAAGGACGGGACAATGCACGTGATTTGTGACAAAATCCTCATACAGGTTGTTCAGCAATTGCAGGTAGTCCGGGGAAATAGCCAATTCACTTTCACGACCGCGTTCTCTGATCCTTTCGAGGAGAATAGGAACTTCTGCCTTAAAGTATACGATGAGATCGGGCTCCTTGATCTGCTCTGTCATGAGCCTATAGGTTCGCTGATAGGCAACAAATTCAGGTTCTGACATATTCTGGAGAATGCGCTGTGCCTTCCCGAAAATGTGATAATCCTCGGCAAGAGTCCTGTCTTCCAGGACGATTCCCCTGCATGTTTGGATCTGGTGTTGGCGGTCGAGCCTGCCGTTGAAGAACTCGATTTGTGCCATGAAAGCGTTGCTAATAGGGTCTTTGTAAAATGAATCAAGGACAATCGGATTGAACTTTTCTGGAAAAGCGTAAACACCTTCCGTGCCATTCGGTTTCGGATAGACGGACAGCAGGACCTGATTCAGTGGTGATGTGCTTGCAGCTTGAACAAATGTGGATTTCCCAACTCCGATGTTCCCAACTATTCCAATACGGATATTTTCCATTTTACATTCCTCCTGACCAGATGAATCGTGTAGACTCAAATTATGAAATTGACATTTTTTTGCCAATATTTTAATATATCTAATAGAATATAAAATTGAAAGGAGAACGATGATGAGTAAGAAAGTATTGATCGCCACTGAAAAGCCATTTGCCAAAGTGGCTGTGGATGGAATCGCAAAGATTCTGAAAGACGCCAATTACGAAATGATCCTTCTTGAAAATTACACTGATAAGAATGATTTATTAAAGGCTGTAGCCGATGTGGATGCCATGATCGTCCGCAGCGACGAAGTGACGGCGGATGTTGTCGAAGCTGCCAAGAACCTGAAGATCGTTGTCCGTGCCGGTGCCGGTTTCGATAATCTCGACCTCAAGGCTTGCACAGCGCATGACATCGTTGCCATGAATACACCCGGGCAGAATTCCAATGCCGTGGCGGAGCTTGCCTTCGGTATGATGATCTATATTGCACGCAAGAAGTTCAGCGGTAAATCCGGTTATGAGCTTCGCGGCAAGAAGATCGGTATCCATGCCTACGGCGCTGTCGGAAGATACATGGCACTGATTGCCAAAGGCTTCGGTATGGAAATATTTGCCTATGATCCATTTGTACCGGCAGACAAGATGAAAGCCGAAGGCGTGACACCTGTCACCATGCTTTCCGAGCTGTATGAGAAATGCGACTATGTATCACTGCATCTTCCGCTGACGGAATCAACCAATAAATCCATCAATTACGACCTGCTTTCCAAGATGCCGAAGAGTGGAACGCTGATCAATACAGCCCGTAAGGAGATCATCCATGAAGATGACCTGAAGAAGGTGATGGAAGAAAAGGGCGGATTCAAATATATTTCCGACATCGCTCCAGGTTGTGCAGCTGAGTTGGAAGAAAAATATCCGGAAAGGGTCTTCTTCACACCAAAGAAATCCGGTGCTCAAACCGAAGAGGCAAATATCAATGCCGGTTTGGCAGCAGCAAGACAGATCGTCGGTTTCTTAGAAAAAGGGGACAAGACCTTCCAGGTAAACAAGTAACGAATATCGAATGCCCCTTCTTTCAAAAGCAGAGAAGGGGCATTTTCTATCGAGGAAATGTGAAAATCAAAAGATTTACGCTTTATATCAGTATCGCTTTGTTCCTCAGTTCAGTGATCCTATATACGATTCATTATTTAATATTCCGTGATATTCGATTCCTGGATATATACCTCTTAGACCATATTGCCTTTCTACCAATAGAAATCTTGGTTGTTGTTATTGCCATTGGAAGACTGCTGGATATCCGAGAGAAGAACATCCGTATTGAAAAGCTGAATATGGTCCTGGGTACTTTCTACAGTGAAATCGGACATGAATTGATGAAACATATTGGCGAAGCGGACTCGCAACTAGAGAAGAAACTTGAGGTGTTGAAAGTTCAGTCGAACTGGAAGAAAGAAGATTTCGAACATGCGAAAAAGCTGATTTCCGGAATCGATACCAAAATCGACATCAACAGCATGGACTTGAATTGCCTGAAAGAATTTCTTTTAAACAAACGCGCATTCCTGCTGAGACTCATGGAAAACCCGAATTTGCTTGAGCATGATCTGTTAACAAATCTGATGCAGGCTACTTTTCACCTGCTTGAAGAGCTCGAATTTCGTCCTTCCTTCGAGAATCTTCCAAAATCAGATATCGATCATCTTGCCCTTGATTAAAAGAGAGTCTACTTGCCTCTTATCCTTCAATGGCTTGAATATATGTTCTACCTGAAGGTACATTTCCCCTATCTCTTTTCACTTGCGAAAAGGATCAACCCATTTGACAAAGATGCATCTGTCATCATTTACGAATAACTGAAGGTATATCATGTTTAAAAACTTAATATGGGACTTTGACGGTACACTTTTCGATACGTATCCTGCTATTTCCAGGAGCTTGGAAGGAGCTCTGAAGAACCACGGAATAAACGAAGATATAAACGAAATCACTGCTTTATGTAAAATCACATTGCAGACTGCGATAGATCATTATTGTGAAAAGTATGGTCTCGATCCGGACGAGATATTCAAAGGGTATGGAGAATTTTATCAGACCATTTCCCTGAAGGATATCCCACCGTTTGAAGGTTTACGTGATGTTCTTGAATTCTGCAAGGCAACCGGAAGAAAAAACTACATTATCACGCACAGACCTCTGTACATGCTCATGGATCATCTGTCATACTATGACCTGGATAAGTACTTTGAATTCATGATCACAAGCGATGATGGATATAAAAGAAAACCTGATCCCGAATCATTCGTGGCCCTGAGGGAGAAATTCGATTTACCAGTCGAATTAACATTGGCTATAGGAGATAGGGATTTGGATATCCTGGCTGCGAAAGGTGCCGGATTTAAAACCTGCCTCTACCAGAATCCTGACAGAACAATCCCCGCAGATTATTTCGTCAGCAATATGGAAGAATTGAAAGCGTTATTATAGCACTGTTTTGTGGCACGGACTTTAGGCCATGGAAGAGAATCATATCCTGAAGAATGTGCCACAGGGACACAGAATGAATTCAGTTTTACATAGTATATAAAAAGGTCATCCTGATTCAGGATGACCTTTTATTTGGAGACGGATATAAATGGGTGTAGATAATCCACGCCCAAATGGAATTAGTTTATTTTCTTGTTTTTACATCGTTGATTGGCGGAAGTGCCGCAGATTTATGTTTCTGAGCACTTTTTGCTGTGGCTGTGTTACCATTAATTGCCGTTGCCCTATAGAATTCTTTAATCTTTGGTGGATCATAGTTAGGATTGCCAGGATTATGTGGGCTGTTTGGGTCATAGCTATACACCCATCGCTGAAAATGATAGTAAGATTCCCATGGTGCTGAATTGTTGAGTTGCCACCAGTGATACAAAGCAGCCCAATCATTCCATGGCGGTTGATTTGCTCTGCCAATCACGTCTCCGTTTGATGCTTCGAGTACATAGCCTGTTGCACCGTGAACTCCATAAAATGAAACTTCCACCGCTAGAGAATCGCCTTGTTCATACCACCCGATCTGGAGAATTGGTGCCTCCGGTACATGCCTGCCAGGTAATGCAATGTCGTCAAGCATGAGATACCAGCCGCCATCAGCAGAAGCGCAGTTGAACGCAAAGCTGACCAACTGACCGACATAAGCTGCTAGATTGATTTCCACACCTGTATATTCGAAGTTCACGACACTGCCAGTATCATGCAGTACCGTCGTGAAGTCAGCAGGTTCCATACTTCCACCAGTTGAGTTAATTAAAACCTTCAACTGCTCCGGATAATCGCTTTCCGTTCCACAGGTTCTCCAGTAGAAGGAAAGTTTGTCGCCTGAGGCTACATCATACCAGGGAGAGATCAGCCATTCGTTTGCCTGCACAAGTTGATCATGAGTATTCACACCAGTTGCTGCGAGACCGCTGTGCGGAAGACCTGTATACCAGCCCCAGCTATAATCCGTATTCGTATCCAGATCATATACAAACCAATCTGGGTAATCCGCTTCAAAGTCGAAGACTTCAACACCGGCATTTGATTCCACGTTCACAACTGCCGTGCCATAGGCTGTTGTCACCGTGACAGTACCAGCGTAGAGACCTTGTAGGGTTGGTTCATATACGACATCATATATCAGCGGTGTAGAACTTGTGACTGAGAATGAAGTTTCACCTGAAAGCCCGGCAGAATAAGAAATCGTACCGTTCAAGGTGCCAGCGCCTACATTGCTGATTGTCAGTGCATCAGAGGATCCGCCACCCAAGGGTGTGACAGGTAATATGATCTTTGTCTTGTCTACTGACAAGATTGGGTCAGTTGGATGAGTGATCACAATATCATCCACACAGATATACCACTTGTCAGGTTCACTGAATGCATGCCAGCCAAAGTAATAGTTGCCAGTTGCTGGAGCTGTATATGTTACAACCTTTGTTACGTAGGTTGAATTTAAAAGAGCTGTCCCGGACCATAATGGCACACCCATACTTGTACTGGTTGGCAAAGAGCCAACAGCTATTTCCAAGTTTTCCTCATAGCTGCCTGATGTCAGGTATCCAAAGGAGACATTATAGAGATCACCACCCACCATGGAGATGGGTGGAGTATAGAACCAGTCATTCAGTGCAAGTGAGCTGTTATATCCAATTCTCATACAATTCGGTGAAGAATTATAATAAGAAGTAGAGGTCACCCAGTTCACTGTATCACTGTTCAAATTCTCCATTGTCCATCCGTTTGGCAAGGCTGGAGGTGTTACACCATCGAAGTTCTGTGTATATGTGAATGATGCGATAGTAGGATCAGCCATTGTATCGAATTGCCAGATTGGACAAACAGCTGTTATTTCTGTATTCGTCGCATCGTAGGGTATGATGCGCCAATAATAACGTGCACCATAGACAAGGTCACCAACTGCAGGAGACCATGTATTGACTAATCCGACGTCTTTTGGTCCCTGTATGTTGGTAGGAGGATTATCCGTTCCGAAATACAGGTTGTACCCGCTTGGATCTGCTCCAGCTGTATCCTTGACCCAATTGAGAGAAGCGTTCAACGGAACATCCAGTGCCAAATCAGCAGGCGACACATTCAATGCAGGTAAGATAACTGCCGGAATTTCTTCGAGGACTATGTCATCTAATCCTACTCCGTATGCATTAAGTGTACCGTCTGTCACATAGCGCCAGCGCAGATATATAATCCCGCTATAACCGGTTAATGATTGCGAAACCTGGTTGAATGTAGCATCTGGATCTACTGGTTCGAGTGTCTGTAAAGTAGTCCAGTCCGTTCCATTGTTAGATATTTCGAAATAGGTCGCATCATATCCTGCAACTTTATAGATATCGTAATTCTTCCACCAATAGGTAATGCGGTAGTTGGATGGAAGATTGATGGGTGGCATCATGAGAATACTTGTGCCAGCAGGACTATAGGTTGCTTTTGCACATTGTAAGCCACTTACCACATCATCGGCTGCAACGCTGACCCATGAACCTGTCTTAGTCCAGCCTGTTGGAAATGCCGGTACGGTTACCGTCTCGAATCCTTGTGTATAGGGTGGATAGATAGTTGGATCAGGCGGAGTTGAGAAGGACCAGATAGGGCAGCCGATTGCATGAACAGGTCCAGTAGTATAAGGCTTTACCTGCCAATAATATGTCGTGTTCCATGCCAATGTGGGTGCATAACTCGTTGCACCGGAGTTTTGTACTAGCGCTGCAGGTGGAGTAGTTCCTCCTCCATCAGTACCAAAATAGACTTCATAACCAGTTGGAGTTGGTCCGCCTGTGTCAGCGTGCCAGTTCAATGTAGTGGTCAGCAAATTACCACTTGAGCCATTCAAAGGCGAATCAAGAACTGCCGGCAATACTACGGAAGGCTGCTGCTGAACACTTACATCATCCAGGTATATACTTTCACCATAGGCACTGACAGCTTCGAAAATGACATACTTGCCATTACCTGAAGATGCAGCAGGGAAATTCATCGTAGATTTATACCAACCGTCTCCAGATGCAAAATAACGATTAACTGTACCCAGTAGTGTAGGTGTACCCGTTAAATTCTGTGCTGTATTGAAGTAAACATTCAATAAGTCTGCCGATGTATCACCGCCGTCTCTGTACATCCAGAAAGAAACTTGGTAGTCATTACCGGGTAAAGTGATTGAAGGTGTAGCTAAGATTGCATGATTTCCCGAACCGGCAAGAAATGAATAGTATTTCGCCATTCCTGCCCCACTTTGTGGGGAACAAGATGGGTATGTACCAGTGGTCACGCGTACCCAATCATAAGCGGTTGGTACTATGACTGTCTGAGCCTGTATCCATCCTGCGGGTGGGAAGGTCGTGCCATCAAAGCTTTCCGAGTGTGGGAAGGGAGAGGTCCATGTCGGATCGGGCATCGTAGTAAAGGACCATACAACACAACCCGTCGCTGGACCATTGGTATTACGAGGAACGATCTTCCAGTAATACGGAGTGTTGTAAGCCAATGGACCTGCTGGTGTGTATGAATTGCCACCTTGGTTCCCAATGGATGCGGGAGAAGAGCTTGGCCCAAAATAGACATCATATGAAGTCGGTCCACCACCACCGCTTGACCATGTGAGGGTAGGATTTAAACCAACCCCTGTCGCTGTGTCACCCGGATTGGGATTAATTGCCGGATTCGGTGGTAAGGTTGCAGTCCATATTGTATATGTGATTGTGATGTTAGGTCTTGATGTGCTGACAGTTCCAGTACCTGTAGGTGGATTCGTGTCTGCAATCCATGTTTCATGTCCGCTGAAACCGGTGGTCGCGGTATAATAGATTTTCATGGTTGATGAACTTGCATCGGTTCCACCTCCACCATAATTAGCTTCAACGAGCACGAGCAAATTGCTACCTGCAGTAAGATCGAAGGTGGACGACAAAGTAAACGTGTTCCATGCGCTAGCTGTTACAGTAGCATTTGCATTATATACTAGTGTTGCACCTGAAATCACATTTGCCCAAGTATCTGCAATAAAGTCACCGTCTGTTGTTTCTTTCAGGTAGATTTTAAAAGGGACAGCGGTAGTTCTTGTTGCAGTCGCATACCAGGCAACGCTGGATATTCGCTGGTTAACACTGCCTAATTCAGCAGCCGTATACAAAGAAGCACTGCGCTCATATCCGAAATAGGCACCTAAAGGATATCGTTGTGTACTTGTTCCAGTACCTATCGCAACAGTATCTGCAAAGATCACTGCCACGCTTACTATTAAAACGATCATCAAAATCATTCTAAATAGTAGATTTCTCATATAGATCTCCTCATTTCTTGCTCTCTGGAGAATGAAATAATATCATCCAAAGATAGCATGTTATTCCTTCCTAACAGGAAGAAGGATTTCAATTTACGAATGTCTCAATCTTTTCAATCCGAATGTGAAGTTATGTTGGTAATTCTCACAAAAGACCGAAATATAAGCATCAGCTATCCCCTTGTGTTTTTTTGATACTTTTCTTCTTCGACGTCTTTTTGATAATGTTGATGTTTCATGTAGCCTTTTTGCTCGGTCTGTAATCTGTAACTCAATTATATAAAAAGAAAAGATATATGTGCATGTCAAGTAAAATATATATATTACTTATAATGATATATTTCAATATACGTGCGATGTAATTAAAATATATTAGATAAGATTTAGGCTAATAAAGATTTGACTGAAAGAAAATGATAATTGCAGGAGATGAGAGATTGATGCACAACTATCTATAATATAGATAGTTAATACATTTCATAATCATTGTACTAATTGGTCAAAATGATTCGAAACAAGAAAATCCACTAACGTTGCATTAGAATTGTTTTGCTTTTTCCAAGTCTTCAGGTGTATCGATCCCGATTCCCATATAATCTGTTTTGATCATACGAATCCGGATACCATTCTCAAGCATTCGAAGCTGTTCCAGGGATTCGATCCTTTCAATTTTTCCCTGTGGCAATGTTATAAATCTCAAGAGTGTCTGTTTGCGGTATGCATATACGCCAATATGCTTCCAGTAGGTAACTTTCCCGGTATTATCCCTGTCGTAAGGTATGACGGATCTCGAGAAAAAGAGAGCATCGCCAAGAGAATCGCAGACAACTTTTACGTTATTGGGATTCACAATATCATCTTCATCCTGCATGATGTGCATAAGTGATGCCACTTCCACCGTCTTATCCAGGAAAGCATCCTTCAAGGCTGATAGAGGTTCCCTGCTGATGAAAGGCTCATCGCCCTGGACATTGAAAACAACATCACAGTCCATATCCCTGACCACTTCAGCAATCCGGTCTGAACCACTTTTGTGATCGGGAGAAGTCATACAGCAGCGTCCGTGAAAATCATGAACAGCATGGCTGATACGGTCATCGTCAGTTGCAATGATGACCTGGTCGAACAATCCGGAGTTTACTGTTGCTTCATAAACATGCTGGATAATGGGTTTCCCGTTCAGCAGGGCAAGTGCCTTGCCGGGAAAACGGGTCGAGGAATATCGTGCGGGAATGACTGCGATGACTTTCATATCTGTAATCCCTTCCATCTGTTATGCTCTATTCCGAGATATCTTCCCGGATGTACTTCTTCTTTTTCAGGTAAATGAGAATGGCTGAAATATCCGTATAATTCACACCTGAAATGCGCATTGCCTGCCCAATGTTCTTTGGATTCAAGCGCTGCAGCTTCTCTCTTGCTTCATAGGAAACAGAGCTTATTTTCATGAAGTCAAGGTTCCCTGGTATTTCCACATGTTCCCACTTCTCATATTTATCGATATCCGCCAACTGCCTCTTGATATATCCTTCATACTTGCACTCTAGTGTGATGCGTGACTGAAGGTCTTCATCGAGATCGGGTGGAATTGTGTATCCATATTCAGGTAAATCGGAGAACTTCACTTCAGGTCGTTTCAGTATCTGGTAAAAACGCATGGGCTCGAGGAGATTCTCATGTTTATTGGAAGTGGTGGCTTTCAGTTCTGCCATGACCCTGTTCTTAATATCCATTTGCGCTTTAAAGCGATTCCAGCGCGTTTCATCCAAAAGACCAATCTTATTACCTATCGGCATCAATCGTTCGTCAGCGTTGTCCTGTCGAAGCCACAGGCGGTATTCTGCACGTGAGGTGAACATGCGGTAGGGTTCTTCGGTTCCCTTCGTGATCAAGTCGTCTATCAGGACACCAATATAGGAGGAGGCTCGATCCAATATCAGGGGTTCTTTCTTATCCAGGGAAAGAACGGCATTGATACCTGCCATCAAGCCCTGGCTTGCCGCTTCTTCGTAACCGGAAGTCCCATTGATCTGCCCTGCCAGGTATAAACCCTTCACCTTCTTGGTCTCGAGCGTGGCTGTGATCTCTTCGGGAGCTATATAATCGTATTCGATGGCATAGGCATAACGCATGAGCCTGGCTTTCTCCAAGCCGGGAATTGAATGCAGGGCATCTTCCTGCACTTGGGGAGGTAAACTCGTTGATATACCATTCACATAGCCTTCGAAGGTATTTGTCCCTTCAGGCTCAATGAATATCTGGTGCCTTTCCTTGGCTGGGAATTTGACGATCTTATCTTCGATGGAAGGACAGTATCGTGGTCCGACACCCTTGATAAATCCCCCGTACAAAGCGGATTGCTGCAAGTTTTCCTTAATAATCTGATGCGTCTTTTCTGTAGTGAATGTCAGCCAGCAGGTGACTTTGTTCTCAAGCTTGACATCCCGATAAAAGGAGAAACCTGTAGCTGGTTCATCTCCCGGCTGTGCTTCCAGCTTGGAATAATCAAGCGTACGTATATCGATTCTCGGAGGTGTACCCGTCTTGAATCTCTTCACATTCAATCCGCATTGGAGTAGAGATTCCGAAAGCTGGTCGGCTGCCGGTTCTCCTGATCTTCCACCGCTGTAGGAAATTGAACCCACATGGATGACACCCCGCAGAAAGGTTCCGCTCGCAATGATGACCTTCGGGGCGTGGTATTCCTTTCCGATGGAGGAAATGACTCCCTCTACCTGATTCATGGATTTATTGAAGAGAAGTCCTGCGATCGTTGATTCTATGACATGCAGATTGGATTGTTTCTCAACGGATTCCCTCATGAGAAGGGAGTAAAGTTGTCTGTCGTTCTGTGAGCGGGGAGCCCAGACAGCAGGTCCTTTCGTTCTGTTCAGCATTCGGAATTGGATTCCACTCAAGTCTGCAATCAATCCCATCTCCCCACCGAGAGCATCGATCTCACGTGCAAGATGTCCTTTGGCTGGTCCTCCCACGGAAGGATTACAGGACATTCTTCCAATTGATTCCAGCTTGATGACGAACATGGCAGTCCTGGCACCCAAACGGGCTGCAGCAAGAGCCGCCTCCACTCCTGCATGACCTGCACCGATCACGATAACATCATACTGATATCTCATGCCCTTATTCTTCCTCGTTCATCCTGATACACGCAAGCATCCATTCAAGAACAGGTTCCATGCCTGTCTTCGTTAAGGAAGAAACAGGAAATATCGGTGCTGGAGATACGCCCAGTTTCTTTCTCAAGGAAGCGAGAGAAGATTGCTGCTTTGTTTTGCCGATCTTATCTGTTTTCGTGGCACAGACGCAGAAGGGAATGGATTCCTGCTTCAGCATCTCAATGAGGGTAACATCCTTGGGATCAGCATCATGACGGATATCGACAAGAACGATGAAGCCCGCAAGGGTCTTCCTTTGTTTGATATACTCTGAGATCATGGTCTTCCAGGCTTCCTTCTCACTCAGGGGAACCTTGGCAAAGCCATAACCGGGAAGATCGACAAAATTGAGAAAACCGCTTGTATCATAAGCATCAAGTTTGTAACGGATGCGGAAGAAATTCACGAGCCTTGTCTTGCCGGGCGTGCCACTTGTCTTGGCAAGAAGCTTTCTGCCCGTGAGAGTATTGATGAAGGATGACTTTCCTACGTTTGATTTACCTGCAAAGGCTATATCCCAAAAACCATCTTCCGGATATTGGGATGATTTGACAGCGCTTTTGATGAAGGATGATTCTACAATTCTCAAAATCTACCAACTTCATGCATCATTCACTATAAACGATGGAAGATTTCTCTGATTCCCAGACTTCCACTTCTGCAAGGCTGCAATCCGGCATTGTGATTCTTTCCTTTAGCCACAAATACATAAAGCGGGAGAGATTTTCAGAGGTTGGATTCATCACCTTGAACTCAGCCAAGTCATTCAGGCACTTGTGATCCAATATCTCCATCAATTCCTTCAGGTGTTTCTTGACCACATTGAAGTCGAGAGAAAGACCAATCTCGTCTGTTGTATTGCATGTGATCCCCACCCTGACCTTCCATGTATGACCATGAAGATTCTTGCATTCTCCATTGTATCCTTTCAACTGGTGTGCAGCGGAAAAGGAATCTGTGACATTTATCTTATACATGATTCTCCTTTAAAAAAACTTAGACTTCCTGGATATCACGCACATCCTGGAATACTTCATCGCAAATCTGGAACACACGCTGTACATTTTGTCTTGCAGCCTCACTGTTATTATTGTTCATGATCTGAGCTTCGATACTCAGCAATTCCTGTGATATCTCTTCCAAGCCAAGATTCAGCATGCTTGATTTCATGCGATGAGCAATGCGTGCAACATCCGTCCATCTTTCTTCTGCAACTGCGAGTTGCATTTTCTCCAATTCATCCTGTGTATCCTGCAAAAACATATCCAGTATCTCGCGGATCAGTTCTTCATCATCTCCTACCGATTCCAGCAGATACTGCAATTTAACCAACTTCCCGTCTTTCATTCTCCCCTCTTTTTGAATTTAAAGAAGTTCTTTTCTTCCCTCTTTCTGCAGTTTTTCCACGATTTTCTTCACTTCTTCGGAATCTTCCTTTCTCGCAACGAGAATGGCATCCGGTGTTTCGATGACGACCAGACCTTCAACTCCGATCAGGGCAGTGAATTTGTCCGTATGTATATAATTATTTCGACTATTGATTTCCATATGCTCAGAATTGATCGTATTCCCTTCACTATCTGCAAGTGATATCTCTGAAAGTGCTCTCCAGGAACCGACATCGCTCCAGTCATAAGATACGGGAATCACGATTCTCTTATCGGCTTTTTCCATAATCCCGATATCCACCGGTATCCTGGGCATCCTGGCATACAGCTCAGAGATGTCCGAATCAAGTCCTATTTCATTCCATTGTTTGCTAATGCCATCCAGTATTTCAAACATTTCAGGCTGCAATGCCTGGTACATTTTCCAAATCGTGGCAAGTTCCCAATAGAACATACCGCTGTTCCAATAGAAACCACCTTTCGCAAGAAACTGCCTGGCAGTATCGATATCCGGCTTTTCCTTGAACTGGTGGACATAGAACATCCCTTCCCTATACTCCTCACCAGCTTCAATATAACCATAACCCGTTGCAGGATAATGAGGTTCAATGCCAAAAGTGACAAGGTAGCCATCCTTAGCAGGTTCTTCCGCCAGATCGAGGCTCTTCAGGAACAGGTCTTCCCTGCGAATCACATGGTCAGATGGCAATACCATTAACGTTTCTTTATCGTTGAATAGTCTTTTGATGTAGAGAATGCTCAGTGCAATACAGGGAGCCGTATTCATTCCAAAAGGTTCAATGATGATATTCTCAACCGACAGTTCAGGGATATGCTCTGCGATCAATTCCACCTGGCTGTATGCGGTGACAATGAATATTCTTTCGATTGGTATTTTCTTTAATAGACGGTCAACTGTGAGTCGAATCATCGACTTATTGGCAACCACATTCAGGAACTGCTTTGGGTAACTGCTTCTGCTGAGAGGCCAGAAACGGGTTCCTGCTCCTCCTGCCATGATCAAAGCTATCATCCTATCCACTCCTTGTCATAAAAGGGTAATCAAATCATCTCTGTATGACTTTTACACCTTTAGGGACTGTAAAGTTCCACTTTGTTGAAGGTATAGTAGTATTAATTCGAATATTCTGGAATTTATATTTTACCATATTCCCGGCATTATCCCAATAAGCAAGTTCCTTCAGGAGCTTTGCCCTTGTATCGAATTTAACCTCTATCTTTTTCATTTGCTCATCTTTCTGAGGCAAAATACGAATACGCATGGATATTGAGTCTTCCGAGATCAATTGCCTGGAACTATTCTCCCAGTATTTATCGACAATCTGCAATGGATTCGAAATCCCGATACTATTCGTGGTCTTAATCACCGATTTACTGTCTTTATCATATACCAGAACATTATTCCCTTTGATGATCAGCTTCTGGATTGAAGGCTTTGAATAATCAAGAACGAGGTTTCCCGGTTTATAATATAGTTTTCCTACTGATTGCAGCTTTGCCTTTGACTGAATATAATCATTCGTTTGCGAAACATCGGCTTGAAGGGTCTTGATGGCGGCAAATCTATTCTTTACCTGTAAATAAAGTGAATCCAGGTCGGATGCAAATAGAAGAATATTCACACAGCAGAATAACAGGGAAATCATAACTTTCTTATAAGCCATAAATCTCTAAATCCTCTTCAGTAGCCAGCACATCCCTGGATTTACTTCCAACATGCGGCCCAATGATCCTTGCCTGTTCCAGCATATCGATCAGTCTTCCCGCACGGGCATAACCAATCTTGAAATGTCTCTGCAACATGGACACGGATGCCATATTGGCAGCTATGACGACACGGGCGGCTTCGGGGAACAGCTCATCATCGTATTCAAATTTCTCTATTCCACCCTTATCACCAGTTCCTATCATGAATTCCATCTTGGGTTTGGGTTGTCCCTTCAAGTACTCGCAGAGTTTCGTGATTTCCACATCCGAAACATAAGCTCCGTGGATTCGATCCGGGGTTGCTTTTCCTGGTGGAAGGAACAGCATGTCGCCTTGCCCGAGCAGACGTTCAGCGCCCATCATATCCAGGATAACCCTGGAATCTACCTTTGATGAGACCTGGAAGGCAATTCGGGCAGGGAAGTTTGCCTTGATGATACCGGTGATGACCTTGATCGACGGTCTCTGTGTGGCAAGTATCAGGTGGATTCCCACAGCACGAGCCATCTGAGCAAGACGGGTGATCGGCATTTCGATGTCTCTTCCTGCGGTCATGATGAGATCGGCAAATTCATCTACAATAATGATGATGTATGGTAATGGAGAATATTCCTTCCAGTCTCCGTTCTTATCTTCAGCAAGTTTCTGGTTAAATCCGTTTATATCCCTGACTGTCAGTTCCTGGAGCATCTCGTATCTTCTTTCCATTTCCCTGACAGCCCAATGCATCGTTCCAAGGGCATCATCCGCTTCTGTGACCACATCGCCTATCAGATGAGGAATATCCTCATACCCAGCTAATTCCACCCGCTTGGGGTCGATGAGTACCATGCGCAGTTCAGATGGCGTGGTCCTGAGAAGTAAACTGACTATGATCGTGTTGATACAGACACTCTTACCTGAACCTGTAGCACCTGCTATGAGCAGATGAGGCATCTTTGCCAGGTCAGCAACAAGCGAATTGCCGGCAATATCTTTCCCCAGTCCGATCATGAGAGGCTTGTCATTTTGCTTCATCTCGTCAGCAAGAAGAATATCCTTCAAATAGATCATATCCCTATTCACATTGGGAATTTCAATGCCTATGAGTCCTCTACCAGGAATCGGTGCCTGGACACGTACTGATTTGGCCTTGATCGCCAATGCCAGGTCGTCAGCCAAGGATAGGAATTTGCTCACTTTCACACCCGGTGCCGGCTTCAATTCGTACTGGGTAATGATCGGACCAATATTGACATTGATCACTTCAGCATCGATGCCGAACTCACTCAGTTTGTCCTTGAGAATCCTACTGACATTCTTGATCGCTTCTTCCGTCTCTTCCCTATCCCGCTTGGTTAACTTCACAGGACTGAGCAAATAATCATTGATATTCGGTTTGATATATTCTCTGTTATCCTCTATGTCCACCGAATCCTTCGGTTTCATCTTCGTCGTTAGTTTTGACTGAGGTTCAGTCTCCTCGAAATCTTCATCATCCACCTGTTTCAGCACGTGATCGACAATTGTCGGCATTGCTTCTTCAATATCTTCGATGATATCCTCATTCGTCTGGGTAGGATGCTGAATGTTGACCGGATCAGCTTTTACAGGAGCAGGTTTTTGCTTCATGTTGGTCTGGGGTGCCCTGATATCGACCTTCTTCAAAGATACCAGCCAATCCCTGATGTTGGATGCCTCTATGGCTAGAATTAAAAAACTGATGGCTGCAATGACTGTAATAATGATCGTGCCGGTATCTCTGAAAATCAGCTGCAGGATTGAGCAGATCAGCCAAGGAAGCTTACCGAGACCATAATTATATTCATTTTGAGAAACAAGATACAAAATCTGCAGGCAGAAAAAGAAGCAAATTCCACATAAGACGCGGAAATAATAGCGATACTCATGTGGCTTGATCATCCGAATAAAACTTGCGAGAAAGATACCGAGAAGCAGGAAATAGGAGAAGAATTTCCCGAATATATAAACCACCGCATACCCAAATACTACCCCGAAGGGACCAATCGGATTGATGATCGTTTGCGGGAAATGGAATTGAAGATAATCAAGAACAGAAGTCATCTGCTCTCTCATAATCCGTAGATCTTCGATTAAATCAGAGGAACGAACAGATATCGCAATCAGCAAAAGAATTGATACTATCGCTACCAGGAGAGATACCAACATCCGCAGGAATCTCTTTTCACCTGCCTTTATCTTCGTATTCCTCTTTTTTCTTGCCATTTATACACTGAACCTGATATTCAGGATGTCTCCATCCTTTACGATATAGTTTTTTCCTTCCAATCGGAAAAGACCCTTTTCACGAAGCATCTTTTCCGAGCCATGCTGATGAAGATCATCATAACTGAAACATTCTGCCCGTATAAATCCTCGAGCCAGGTCTGAATGTATCTTTCCGGCAGCATCCACGGCATTTTCATGATTCGTTATCGTCCATGCTCTGACTTCGTCGGGGCCGACAGTAAAGAAACTGACATACCCCAAAGTCTCATAGGAGAACTTTGTCAGCAAATCACAGGCAGATTCTTCGATCCCCATGTCATCCATGAATAATTTCGCTTCATCCGGATCTAAACCGGCAAGTTCCATTTCGAATTTGCCTGCAAATTCAACAAACGGATACCTTGATTTGATTCTTTCTGCAAGATCAGAGTCCTGACGGTAATGGCTTTCATCCGAGTTGAGAATGACTAAAACAGGTTTTTGAGATAAAAACTGAAAACCCCTGACTGCTTTCTCTTCTTCTTCAGGCAAATCCAGCTCGCGAATCGGCTTCGACTGTTCTAATTGGGTAAGGATGGTTTTCAGTGCTTTTTCTTCAATTTGAAGCAGTGGCGTTTTTTGCCCGCGTTTATAGGATAACTCTATCTTTTCCAATCTTTTTTCTACCAGAATCTGATCAGAAATCAGCATTTCCTCTTCCAGGGATGCAATCTCATGAATCGCATCTGCTTTACCGACCATGTCATTAATGACATCATCATCAAAATTACGCAAGACCATGGCAAGAGCATCTGCCGTTTTCATATTCGCCAGAATAAGAGGTGAAAAACCTCCTTCTGCTTCCTTGCCTTGGGTCATCCCGGCAAAATCCATGTATTCAATCGTCGCATAGATGGTTTTCTTTGGTTTGTAGTAATCTGAAAGCCAGTCAATACGAGAATCATGAACCTCTACGATACCAAGATGGGTATCGACTTCCTGAACTGCATATGGGCTCACTTCTTTCTGCAAGCCTGTCAATGCATTGAAGATCGTCGTCTTGCCACTTTTGGGCATTCCTATGAGCGCAATTTTCATATTTTACCACTATGATCCAATTTATTATTTTTTTTGTTTTCAATCGATTTTGATGAAAGGCTGCGTTTCAAAGACAGGATTTCGTACGTTGTCAGATATCTCCACATACCAACCGGAAGCTTCTCAAGGGTAATGTCACCTATCTGTAACCTTTTCAATGCCAATACCTTACAACCAATCGTTTCAATCATTCGCCGAATCTGTCTTTTTTTGCCTTCGCGAATTGTGATCCGAAGTACCGACTTATCACCACTACGACTTTTGACAAATACCCTGGCAGATTGAGTCTTCGTGCCTTCAATTTCTACCCCTGATCGCAATCTTTCGAGTGATTCCCTGTTTACAATTCCCTGGACCTCAACTTTGTACGTCTTTTCCAGTTTAAATTTCGGATGCATCATCTGATTTGCCATGAAGCCATCATTCGTGAGAATCAAAAGACCTTCACTATCCATATCGAGTCTTCCAACAGGATTCAGATTCCTGGCGAAGTCAGGAAGTAATGCATAGACCGTCTTTCGTCCGAATTCATCTGATTTTGTCACCACATAATCAAACGGCTTATTGAGCATGATATAGATTAATTCCTGAGAGATCTCAACAGTCTTCCCGTTAAATTGTACAACATCCTTTTCAGGAGCAATCACAGTCGCAAGTTCCTTACACACTTTCCCATTCACAGTTATCTTACCTTGAAGGATCAGTTCTTCAACATGCCTACGCGAACCCAGGTTGGATTTTGCCAGAAACTGATTGATCCTCACCATGACTCCAAACTGTTTTTCAGAATATTCTGGAATAGGTCGACATAGATCTGTTTCTCAGCTTCCAGCTTGGTTTTGAAACTACTTGTGCCTTCATTTGAGATTACAGAATAATTCTCTGATATCAGAAGACTCTTATTTTCGTAAATGACCTGGTTACTTTGCAGATCTGTCAGGGTAACTGAAAACAGGATCTTCACCTGATACTCTTGAATACTATTCGATTGGTCATAACTGAATGGCAGATTTGAGAAATCGAGGATGGTGCCTTCCAGTTGACAATCAGGTGTAAGGGTGACTGGACGTAGCCTGCCGTCATCTCGAAACTGATTCGTCAGGGAGACGAGCAGATCATCACCGAGGTAATATTCAGCCGTTTTATTTTCAAAAGGTTGAATGAGGATTTTTTTCAGATTCGGATAAGCTGTTGAATGAAATGAATATGAACAGCCTGTTAGAATGAAAAAAATCATGATTATTTCTATAAATTTCTTGACCATAGCATATTATGTAAAATAATGAATATTATCTGTCAAGCATTACTTTCTTGTCATAATGCTTGTAGAACGAATGGGAGGTTATATGACCAAAAAGATGCTTACCTTTATAGAAACGGCAAAATATTTGAAGGTCAGCGAAAAAGTAGTGCGAGAAATGGTGAACGACAACATATTCAAAACCGCGAAAGCTGGCAAAGCGATCAAAATAGACAAGGATACTGTTGATGAATGGCTTGAGAATCTTTCAGAGAATGAAGAAGAGCAGTTAGCCACTCAACGTACTATTTGCCGCTTCGAAGAGTATTTCCGTCCTGAGAATATCTTTCTTGATTTCCACGCTGACAATAAGTATGAAGCAATTCGCATTGCTTCTGAAAAAGCAAAGGAACTCAAAATCGTGAGAGATGCAAAGTGGCTCTATGAAGTCGTCGTTGCCAGGGAAGAGCTGGTTTCAACTGCTGTGGGAAATGAAGTAGCACTCCTGCATCCCCGGCACCTCCATCCCACCAAGATCAAAACTCCATCGATCCTTTTTGGAAGATCTGATGAAAGTGTAGAATTCGATGCTCCTGACAATAAACCCGTCAGTCTTTTCTTTATGCTTTTGTTGCATAATGATAAGCAGCACCTTTTCTCATTATCTTACATTTCAAAACTGCTCTTGAATGAAAGCCTGATCGAATTTCTGAAGTCCACGAATTCAGTCGAAGAAATTCATCGTGCCTTGACCTCTATCTAACACTTTTCTTTAGGAATTGCCATGGTAAGAATCATACTCGGAAGCAAATCAGATATAGGCATTGGTGATCAGATCAAATCGATGCTGGATGATTTCGGTGTCAGATACGATCTCCATATTTCATCAGCGCACCGTAATCCGGAACAGACAAAACTACTTGCTTCCGAGGCTGAGATATTAGGTTATCAAGTCATTATTGCAGCAGCCGGCATGGCTGCGCACTTACCTGGGGTGATTGCATCCTATACAATTCTACCGGTTATTGGCGTCCCCCTTTCAGGTTCTGCACTTTCAGGTATTGATTCACTTTATTCCGTCGTACAAATGCCCACCGGAATCCCTGTTGCTACCGTTGCTGTTGATGGTGCAAAAAACGCCGCAATCCTTGCCATTGAAATCCTTGCTCTCTCAGATCCCGGATTAAAACTCAAATTACAATCTTACAGACAATCATTTGTCAGTTGATGTTTCACGTGAAACATCCGTGACTTCAAAATTAACTTATCCACGTTTTTCCACAAAACAGTTTCTTCAATTCCT
>Ga0116171_10001756_pt1 | contig 21267 bp, 15 predicted proteins | sample AD_JPNHW2_MetaG_FD_89798 | JGI IMG/M metagenome (GOLD analysis project Ga0116171, IMG submission 89798) | Active sludge microbial communities of municipal wastewater-treating anaerobic digesters from Japan - AD_JPNHW2_MetaG | ecosystem: Engineered > Bioreactor > Anaerobic > Digestate | place... | reverse complement strand
TTGGTCCGCACATTGCCTTCGGCCGACTTGCCACTCTGGATTTTGACGGTATCATCCACGGCCACTGGGGGATGATTGGGCGGCGGCAGCGGTTCGACCTGGATGTGGACCGTGCCCTGATCGCAGAGCGGCGGCACTTTATTGTCGCAAACCTGGTAAACGAACGAGTCCACACCGGCATAGCCCGGGGTTGGGGTATAGGTGAAGGTGCCGTCGGGATTCAAAATGAGCGTGCCGTGCTCTGGCGCGACGACCGGGGTGGGGGTGACCACCAATGGATCGCCGTCGGGATCACTATCGTTGGTTTTAACATTGCCTTCGGCCGGCTTGCCGCTCTGGGTTTTGACGGTATCATCCATGGCTACCGGGGCATGATTGGGCGGCGGCGGCATTGGCTCGATCTGGATATGGACGGTGCCCTGGTCGCAGAGCGGCGGCTCTTTATTGTCGCAGATCTGGTAGACGAACGAGTCCACACCGGCATAGCCCGGGGTTGGGGTATAGGTGAAGGTGCCGTCAGGATTTAAAATGAGTGTGCCATGTTCTGGCGCGACGACCGGGGTGGGGGTGACCACCAATGGATCACCCTCGGGATCGGAATCGTTGGTCAACACATTGCCGGAGACGGGCGAACTAGCCTGTGTCTTGAGCGAATCGTCAACAGCGACCGGCGCATGATTGGGCGGCGGCAAGGGCGTCAGCACCGTGATATAAACCGTCGCCTGATCGCAAAGGGCCGGGACCTTGGTATCGCAGACCCGGTAAACAAAATAATCGGGACCGGCATAATCCGCTGCCGGCGTATAGGTGAAAGAACCATCGCTGGCGATCATCACAGTGCCGTGCTCCGGAAGCCGGGCCGGCGTGGTCTCGTAGATCAGCGCGTCGCCATTAGGATCCTGATCATTTTCAGCCAGGCTGCCCGAAACCGGCGTGTTTTGCAGGGTCGCAAAGGCATCGTCGCCAGCCAGGGGTGGATCGTTCCTGGTATCGTTGGTGTCCGGATGAATCGTGATGAAGACCGTGGCTTCGTCGCAAAGTACCGGCACGCCGTTATCACATATCGAGTAGACAAAGGCATCCTCGCCGGTGAAACCAGGCTGGGGCGAATAGATAAAACTGCCATCGCCCGCGATGACCACCGATCCATGGAGCGGCGAGGTGATCGGGATGGTCGTAACGGTGAGAGGATCGCCATCGGGATCGAAATCGTTCGTCAACAGATTGGCATGGAGCGCCACGTTGACCTGGGTCTCGACGATATCGTCATTGGCCACCGGTCTTTCATTGGCCGGGGTGTTGCTGAAAACCTGGATCCACACCGTGGCGGTGTCGCAGAGGGCGGGATTCCGGTTGTCGCATACCTGATAGGCGAAATGATCGGCGCCTGCATACCCCTTGGCCGGGAAGTAGCTGAAGGTTCCATCCGTATTGATGAGCACGATCCCGTGCGCGGGAGAAACCACCGCTGCGGGGGTGACGGCAAGCGGATCTCCATCCGGATCGGCATCATTGGTGAGTACCTGCCCGGAGACCGGGATATCCACCACGGTATTGATGAGGTCATCGATGGCCAGCGGGGAGCGGTTGGTGTGCAACGGCGGAACAAAGGTGACGCGGAGCGAGTCGACGATGCGCACACTCTCGGGATTCGAGCTCATCGGCTCATTCAGAAACTGGGGATACTGGCCCGAGATCACCGCATAATGATGGATCCAGATCGCATAGGTACCGGGATCGAGGGTAAACAGGCCGCAGTCGCGCCAGAAGTAGGCGGGCGGACCGGGGATATCGGGGACGACTTTTTCCGTGCCGGCATTGGCATCGAGGGGCGAAACCGTACTTCCCGATGAAGTTTTCAGATTGAGAAAAAAGCTCTCATTTCGCTGCGTATCGCCACTGTTCAGCCACTCTTTAGCCGTGATCCGGTAGTTGCCCGCAGCAGGGATCGTGACCTGACCAACCAGCCCGTGCAGACGCGCTTCGCCCTGGTCCGCCCGGATGCCGACAGGAGCGGGCACCAGAACCTCGATCGTTTGACCGGAGAGCGAAGCGAATGCCGCCAATATCAGGAGACCCGTCACTCGCGCAGCCGTCCTGAGGCGCGGACTTTTCAGATTAAGGGGCAAGCTATTTTTCATCGGCTTAGATCACCTAAGTAACTGCGATGGCTAGTTGGGCACTGCAAAGCTTACAAAAGGCGTGCCACCGATTCGCAATAATTGCCGAAAATAAGCCATAAATAAAATAATGATTTAATTTATTATTTTAGTTACAAATATGTAATTTATAAAAATTGTGTCACAGAGTTGCTATCGGAATGGGGGTGAAAAAAAGTGTCTAAAAATGAGACACTGTCTTGCGCTGACACACGGGCACGCTCCCCGTCGCATTCCGATCACCCCAGATAAAAAAAGCCTTCACGCAAATCCGGTGCGAAGGCTCGATACTCAAACGCAGTGGCGCCGCCTCTGCGTAGTTGGCTGCTAGTCTAGGCTTGCTGATAGCTTGAGGTCATTCGCCCTTTCCACTGATGCCTTCCGCCCATGTGACCTCTATTATAATATAAAAACAAGAAATTCAATAGTCAAGAGCAAATTATCAGTCCTGAATGGTGCGGCGTGGATAAGCGGTTATCTCTTATGCAGCAAAAAGGAGCAAGAACGGCGCCGGGGTGTTGGTGCCAAAGGCACTCGAAAATGCACGGGGTGCACGCAGCTGAACATATACGTCCTCATATTCCCGATTCGTCCGGAGTTCTCGGCACCATCGCCGCGTGCACGCAGCTGAACATATACGTCCTCATATTCCTGTTAATCCGTATTGGTTTTGCGAATGACGGGCAAAATCGACAGCACGGCATTGCGGATTATGTGGACGGCAACCGTGTTCGTTCCACGCTTCGGCGTCCCCGGAGGGACCAAATGGATAGCAGTGTACCGTCGATAATTGAGATAGCAACCGTGTTCGTTCCACGCTTCAGCGTACCCGGATGGACCAAATGGTTAGCAGTGTACTGTAGATAATTGAGACAGTTACCGTGTTCGCGCCACGTTTCGGTGTACCCGAATGGACAAAATCGATATCAGTGTCTTGCGGACCGCGAGTAGAGAGTATCCTGCTGCCCAGCCCCTGCAGGAGAACAGGAGGGGCTTGCCAGAAATTGACTTTTTGCTTGCTTTATGTTGCTTTTTGCGGTATACTTGATTGAATATCGTATAGCTCATCTGCAGATAGCTATAGATGGTCCACAAAGGCATGGTGCATTTATCCATCGGATAGAGGCATAGTGCCTTTTTTATTTGCTGCCGGAATCGCTGGCATGATCAAATCATTTTTCATGAAAGGAGTATTCTCATGAAAAAATCCACTCTGATCATTGGGTTGGCTATAGGCCTGTTTTATCCCAACCACCTGACGGCGCAATGGATTCAAACCAATGGCCCCCAAGGCGGAGAAGTTAAATGTCTTGCTTTTATTGATTCGTTTCTCTTTGCTGGGACTGAAGATGGTGTGTACCGCTCGGTGGATAACGGCGCAAGCTGGAATCCGACCGGGTTGGAGAACATCGTGACTTCCCTGGCCAGCAAATCCGGCAGCGAGTCCGGGAGGTATCTCTTTGCCGGAACCTTTAACGGCGGCATCTATCTCTCGGCGGATCATGGCGACAACTGGCAGCAAATGAATTTCGGGCTCTTGAACCATTTTGTCACTTGTCTCGCCGCGAGTGACTCCATTGTTTTCGCGGGGACCAAAGAGGGCGTATTCCGCTCGCCCAGTAATGGCGCCTACTGGATTCCCGCCAGCAACGGACTGGCCAGCAACTCCATCAGATCGCTCAGCATGTATGGCGAAAATCTGTATGCCGGAACAGATTCAGGATTGTTCGTTTCTATGGACGATGGCGCCGGCTGGACATTGGCCGGCCTCAAAGGCGAAGCCGTCAATACGTTGGCCATCCTCGGCCCGAATCTTTTTGCCGGTACGGATACCAGCGGTGTTTTCATGTCAACGGATACCGGGGCAAATTGGGAGCTGATCAGTATTCCTGATATGAGCAAAAGAATCTACTCCCTTATGGGTATGAATAATTCGCTCTATGCAGGAACTGATATGGGGATCTATCGTACGCCCAACAACGGCGGCTACTGGATTCCCTCCAGTACCGGGCTGAATAATGTTTATACGCTGTATGGGAGAGGAACCGACCTCTTCGCCGGCACCATGGGCGGCGTATTTCGTTCCACCAATAGCGGAGATAGCTGGACGGATGTTAACACCGGGCTGATAACAACCAAAGTCCATGCTCTTATCAGCAGCGGCACCACTCTATATGCCGGCGTATGGGGCGGAATATTTCAATCCCAGGACGCAGGCGATACATGGACCGCTCTCAGCAGGGGCAGCGCTTGTTTCTCCCTGCTCCTGAGCGAAACCAGACTCTATGCAGGAGGCGGCAATCATGTGGGATGTTATGATCTGGTCAAAGGCAGTTGGGAGTGGGTCCCGGTAGGGATGGGGTGGATCAGAGCGCTGGCGACCAGTGGCACAACCTTGTATGCAGGATCGGAAGGTTCCGGCGCATTTCGTATTACGCATCATGCACCTGGCTGGTGGACCATAACGAAAACCAGTTTGCCGGATACTATGGTTTATGCACTCGCTGTCAAGGATACATTAATTTTTGCCGGGACCGGGGGCGGTGTCTTTCGTTCCTCAGATCATGGCGATACCTGGACCGACGTGAATTATGGTCTGACCAGCCTGTCTGTCGCTGCTCTGGCGGTCAATGGCGACAAGCTTTTTGCAGGAACAGCCGGCGGTGGCGTGTTTCTTTCAACCGATGACGGCACCAATTGGACTCCCGTTAATGATGGCCTGTCGGGGCTGGCTCTGAATATCTTGTCTTTTATATTTAGCGGCAACACTCTATTTGCCGGGACCTGGCAAGGAGGGGTCTTTGTTTTGCAGGAAAACGCAGCGAGCTGGACCGCCATAAATACTGGTTTGATGCATTCAATGATACAACCATCCTCAGTAGTTCATGGTTTGGCCATTGCAGGTACTCACCTCTATGCCGGGACACGTGGCGCAGGAGTCTGGAAACGGCCCCTTGCTGAATTGATCACCTCAGCAAGGCACCTTCCAGGGGAGCCGTCCATGGCTTTTTCATTAGAGCAAAATTATCCCAATCCCTTCAATCCCGGCACGATCATCGAATTTGCGCTTTCCAGATCAGCGTTCGTCACACTCAGGATTTACAATTTACGGGGTGAAGAGGTCGTCACTCTGATTGCCGAACCGCGATCGGCCGGGATCCACAGATTTAATTGGGAGGCCAGGGGACTGGCAAACGGGATCTACCTGTATCGGCTGGAAACCGGGGATTTTATTCAAAGCAAAAAACTCGTTCTGATGCGTTAAATGATAAAAGTCCGGGCATATAGTATATTGTGTATTAAAGTATATGACAAGCCCGGCGGGGATCTCACGGAGTATTACCGGGATTGTGGCGCCGCAATAGAAAAACAGGTGGCTATCTGCATGAGATAACCACCTGTTTTTGAGTGTGACGTGGTGGGCAATACTGGATTTGAACCAGTGAACTCTGGTATGTGAGACCAGCGCTCTAACCAGCTGAGCTAATCGCCCTTTTGCGGTTAATAAATTACGAAATTAAATAGAGAGTGTCAAGTTTATTCGCATTGCAGGAGCCCCTGAAATCTCGTTCCCACCTGACATCTTGCGCCGCGCACAGGCGCGCGGGCAGGGGGGGACAGATGAGAGTGCGGATGGGACTGGCTGGGTCGATGTCGAGGAGCGCCGTAATGCAGCACGGCGGAAGCGGCTGCCGGAGCGGGTGGGATCCAGATCTAAGTCGGGTGGGACGCAGATTAATGCAGCACGGCGAAAGCGGCTGCCAGAGCGGGTGGGATCCAGATTTAAGTCGGGTGGGACGCAGATTAATGCAGCACGGCGGAAGCGGCTGCCGGAGCGGGTGGGATCCAGGTTTGCAGCAGGGGGGACCCGCGACGAGGCAGGCGGTGGACGAAACACCCCGCTACCCTATTTCCTGATTGCAAATGGCGAATTCATTTCCTACCTTGTCCTGTTGGATGAACTGACGCGAGTCCGCCATGCCTGATGAGATCCTGATGGTCGGCCCGGTGCCGCCGCAAATCGGCGGCGTCGAATTCTTCGTCGCTGCCTTGCTCAAATCGCCCCTGCGCGACCACTTCCGCCTGCGCCATTTCGACATCTCCAAACCCCGGAGCCGCCGCCGCACCCAGTTCGACTCCCCGATGGGCTATGCCCGCTCCTTCCGCCGCGATTTCACCACCAGCTTTCTCAGCTTTGGCTATTCCTTGCGCTACTTCCTCAAATACCTCCTGATCATCCCCAACCGCTCCATCGTCCTGGTCCATTTACACGCCTCCGCCTATATGTCCTTTTGGGAAAAGTGCCTCTATCTGGACGTGGCCAGGCTCTGGGGCAAAAAGGTGGTCCTGCACATTCATGGCTCCGCATTCGACCGTTTCATCCGGGAGAGCCCGCCGCGGGTACGCCGGGCGATCATCCGCCATCTGATGCGCTGCGATCGGGTGGTGGCGCTCTCGGCGAGCTGGCAGGAGTTATTTCGCGGCTATCTGCCCGCTGCCAAAATAGCCCTGATCGAGAACGGTATTGATCTCTCCCTTTTTCGCGATCTGCAGCCGGCGCCGGCTGCAGCACCCACCATCCTCTTCCTCGGCGAGGTCTGCAGCCGCAAGGGTGTCTATGATCTTCTCCCCGCCTTCAGGAAGGTACACGAGCAGCTTCCCGCGGCCCGCTGCGTCCTCATCGGTCCCGGTGAACTCGAAAAAGCGCTGGCCACGGCGGCAGCGCTGGGCATCGCCAATGCGATCGAGATGGCCGGTCCCAAATGGGACCGGGAGAAAGCCGAGGCCCTCGCGCGCGGGTGGCTCCTCACCCTGCCCTCCTACGCCGAGGTTTTTCCCCTGGTCCTTCTTGAAGGGTATGCTGCCGGATTGCCGGTGGTCTCGACCACCGTAGGGGGCATCCCCGATTTTGTGCAGGAGGGCGAGAACGGCCTCCTCGTCGCCCCCGGGGATCAGGAGGCTCTGGCCGCGGCGCTGCTGCGGCTGCTCAACGACCCGCCCCTCCGGCAAAAAATGGCGGTGACCAACCGCGAACAGGCATGGCACCGCTACGACATTACCCGCTGCGCGGAGAAGATCCGCGCCCTCTATACGGAGATTCTCGCCTCGGGAGATTCTGCTTGAATCACAAGATTTTATCTTGCTTTTTAGACAAAAAATCGGTATACTAAAAACCGTATGGATTATTCCGAAGCAGGGCAGCAAAAGGCGTATCTTCATGCCAATCTATGAGTTTAAATGCCAGCAATGCGGCGGGGCTTTCGAAGAGCTCTTCTCCTCGGCGCATGCCGCGGAGCGCATACGCTGCCCGCAGTGCGCCAGTCCTGATGTAGAGCGGCTGGTCTCCGCCTTCGGATTCGCCAGCAAGGGAAGCGGCGGCGAGGTTGTGCGTTCTTCTGCAGCAGGCCATTCCTGTGGTTCCTGCTCCAGTCATGCCTGTGGTCACTGTCACTGAAGCACTCTGGCTGAAAGGATATCCCCATGACCAAAGCAGAGATCGTCGATATCGTTGCGGAAGGGACCGGGTTGACCAAGACAGAGACCCAGGCCGTCATCGAAGGATTTCTCGCCACGGTCGGCTATGCCTTGCGCCAGGGAGACCGGGTCGATCTGCGCGGATTCGGCAATTTCAAGATCGTCGAACGCGCGACGCGCTCCACCTTCAATCCGGTTACCAAGGAACCGGTAGTGATTCCGGCGCACCGGGCGCCCCTGTTCAAACCGTCTCGCGAATTGAAAAAGTTCATCAATAAAGCATGATCAGTAGAAAACGCGGCCGCCTCGGCTGCGCAGGATAGGAGGTGATCGTTTTGCCAAGCGGAAAAAAGCGGAAAAGAGCCAAGATTGCCACGCATAAACGTAAAAAAAGATTGCGCAAAGATCGACACAAGAAGAAATTACGCTAATCTTTAACAGGGCTGAGAGTCGCATCTTGGCCCTTTTACTTTGACCGCGCTACGCATTTGCCCGGGGCCCGGCCCGAGTGCGCGGGTGGGAACCAGGTTTTTGCAGACCTTGCCGCGCGGGGAGACTGCCCGGAGCCCGGCCCGAGTGCGCAGGCGGGAACCAGAAGGGGTAGCCTGGCCGCGTGGGGAGACTACCCGGGGCCATAACCGTGTCCTCAGCAATTTTACCGGATGAATCCTATGGAGCACTTCACCACCTCCCCCTCGAGCCTGTCGGTCACGGAATTCACACGGCGGATCAAGTCCCTGCTTGAAACCGAGCTGCCGCCGGTCTGGCTGCATGGGGAGATCTCCAATTTCGTCCGCCATACCTCGGGCCACCTCTACTTCTCCCTCAAGGATGAATCGGCGCAAATCTCCTGTGTCATGTGGCGCAGCCGCACGCCCTCCCTGCTGGTCACGCCCGGCGACGGGATGCAGGTGCTGCTGCTCGGGCAAGTGACGGTCTATGAGAAGCGCGGGGTCTATCAGATCGATGTGGTCAAGATGATCCCGGCGGGCGTGGGGCAGCTGCAGCTGGCGCTGGAGCGGCTCAAAGCCCGGCTTGCGGCGGAGGGGTTGTTCGATCAGGCCCATAAAAAGCCACTGCCGCTCTTTCCGCAGCGGATCGGCATTGTCACTTCACCGACCGGGGCGGCAGTCCGCGATCTGGTGCAGGTAGCGCGGCGGCGCATGCCGGGGATCGGCATTGTGCTGCGGCCGGCCCTGGTGCAGGGCGAGGGCGCGGCGGCCGACATCGCGGCAGCCATCGCCGAATTCAACGCCTGGGGCGAGGTGGATGTGATCATCGTCGGCCGGGGCGGAGGCAGTCTCGAGGACCTCTGGGCCTTCAATGAAGAGATCGTCGCCCGGGCCATCTACGCGTCGCGGATGCCAGTCGTTTCGGCTGTGGGGCACGAGATCGATTTCACCATCGCCGATTTTGTCGCCGATCTGCGCGCGCCCACGCCCTCGGCCGCGGCCGAGCTGGTCGTCCCCGATGCCGCCGAACTGCGCGGCCGCCTCGCGGGGATCGCTCGGCTCCTGGTCCACACCACGCGGCGCCGCTTGGCCCTGGACCGCATGCGCCTCCAGGGGTTCCGCTCGCATCACGCCCTGCGCCGCCCCCTCGATCTGGTGCGGCAGCGGCGCCAGCGCCTCGACGAACTCGAACATCTGTGCACGCTCGCCCTGGACAGCCGCCTGCAGCGCGAGCGCAGCCACGCCGCCAGCCTGGCGCAGCGCTGCCGCGATCTGGCGCCGCCGGCGGTTTTGCAGCGCGGCTATGCCCTGGTCTGGCGGCCGGGAGAGCGGCAGTTTCTTCGCGGCACCGCCGGTCTCGCACCGGGCGAGGAACTCCTTATCCAGTTCGCCGGCGACCGGCTGAGCAGCCGCATCGAGCGGCTCTATCCCGGCCGCACGCTCCGCGAAGAGCAAACGCCCGAGGAATGAGACCGCACACCCCTGACAAAGGACACCCGTGATGACCACCCGGAATTTTGAATCGGCCATGGCCCGCCTCGAGGAGATCGCCGCCGTGCTCGAACAGGGCACGACGCCCCTCGAGGAATCGCTCAAGCTTTTCGAGGAAAGCAACGAACTCCTGGCCTTCTGCCTCGCGCGGCTCGACGAGGCGGAGAAAACCATCCAGCTGCTCGGCAAGACCGCCGAAGGCTTCCAGATCGAGGAGACACCGCTGGATTAGATCATTCTGGCCCGGTGTTATAGCCCTTGTTCACGATCGATGCCCCGGCACCCATGCATGTTCTGAAGGTAACCTATGGAAGCATTGCTCCCCCAGATTAATTCCCCCCAGGATCTTCGCCGCCTGGATATTCCGCAACTGACCCAGCTCGCGCGCGAGATCCGCGCCTATATCATTCATACCCTCAGTGAGACCGGCGGGCATCTGGCTCCCTCGCTCGGCGTGGTCGAACTTACCCTGGCCCTGCATCATGTGCTCGACACCCCGAATGACAAGATCGTCTGGGATGTCGGCCATCAGGCTTATGCGCACAAGATCATCACCGGCCGGCGCGAAGCCTTCAGCCAGGTGCGGCAGGAGGGGGGGATCAGCGGCTTTCCCAAATGCTCCGAGAGCGTCTACGATGCCTTTGGGGTCGGGCATGCCAGCACCTCCATCTCCGCCGCGTTCGGCATGGCCTGTGCCCGCGACCTGGCCGGCGGGCATAACCGCGTCGTCGCGGTCATCGGCGACGGCGCCCTGACCGGCGGTCTGGCCTATGAGGGATTGAACAATGCCGGTGCATCCGGCCGGGATTTTCTCGTCATTGTCAACGACAACAGCATGTCGATCTCGCATAACGTCGGCGCGATGAGCAAGTATCTCACCAATCTCATCTCCAATCCCTTTTACAACCGCATCAAATCCGAGGTCTGGGATTTCACCGGCCGCTTCGACCGGATGGGGCCGCGCATCCGCCAGGCTGCGCGCCGCATGGAGGAGAGCCTCAAGGGCTTTATCATGCCGGGGGTGCTGTTCGAGCGCCTCGGCTTCCGCTATTTCGGCCCGATCGACGGTCATAATTTCGCAGAAATGCTCCATACCCTGCACGAAGTTCAGGCGCTCAACGGACCGATCCTCCTGCATGTGCTCACCAAGAAGGGGCGCGGCTATCGTCCGGCCGAGGAGAATGCGCCGGTCTTCCATGGCCTGGGCAAGTTCGACAAGATCACCGGCGAGCCGATCAAAAGCAGCAGTGTTCCGACCTATACCGACATCTTTGGCCGAACCATGGCCGATCTGGCGGCCACCCGTCAAGAAATGGTCGGGATCACGGCAGCGATGTCGCTGGGGACCGGGATGAGCCATTTCGCCGAGACCTGCCCCGAGCGTTTTTTCGATGTCGGCATTGCTGAAGGCCACGCCCTCACCTTTGCCGCCGGCATGGCTGCACAGGGATTCCGCCCTGTGGTCAGCATTTATTCAACCTTTTTGCAGCGGGCCTACGACCATCTCGTTCATGATATCGCCCTGCAAAAGCTGCCGGTCGTGCTCGCTATCGACCGCGCCGGCATCGTCGGCGACGATGGACCCACCCATCACGGGATTTTCGATATCGCCTTTCTGCGCACCATCCCGGATCTGGTGGTGATGGCGCCGAAGGACGAAGAGGAACTGCGCCATATGCTCTTTTCCGCGCTGCAGTACGACGCGGGGCCGGTAGCCATCCGCTATCCGCGCGGCGCCGGCGAAGGGGTCGCCCTCTCCCAAGAGTATCAGCAGCTGGCCATCGGCCGCAGCGAGATCCTCGATCAGGGCCAGGAGATCGCCATCCTCGCCCTTGGCCATCTGGCTACCAAAGCCAGCGCCGCGGCCCGGATCCTGCGCGAGGAGGACCAGTACTCCATTCAGGTCATCAATGCGCGCTTTGTCAAGCCCCTCGATCTCGAGATGCTCGACGAGGTCGCGGCCCGCTTCAAGGTCCTTATCACCCTGGAGGAGGGCACGCTGTCAGGCGGATTCGGCAGCGCTGTCGCCGAACACCTGGCCGACCAGCATATCGAGGGGATCGAGCTCTTTCGTTACGGACTGCCGGACCAATTTCTCCTCCATGGCAACCGCGAGCGCATGCTCGACCAGGCCGGGCTGAGCACGGCCGCGATCGTCGCCTCCGTGCGCTCGATCCGCGCGGGCCTGGAGATCAACAAACACGGCAAGCTCCGCCAACTGTTCCGCTTTAGCAAACATGTGAAGAGCGCATGATCATCGGCATCGCCGGCAACACCAAAAAGCCCCGCGTCCGTGAAGCCATCCTCCATCTCACCGCCTATCTGGATGGCCTGGGCGTGCCTCTGGTCATCGACCGGGAACTGGCAGGTTTCCCCGGCCTCGGACCGGATCGGCGCTTTGTCCCCTTGGAGGAGATCGGCGGCCACTGCGACCTCCTCGCCGCCTTTGGCGGTGACGGCACCCTGCTGGCCACCGCCAGCAAGGCCGGGGCCAGTGGCACCCCGATCCTCGGCGTCAACCTCGGCGGGCTTGGCTTTCTCGCCGAGGTGCCGCTCAACGAGATGGAGGAGACCTTTGATGATCTCCTGGCGGGGCGTTATGCGCTGATCGAACGCATGGTCCTCAAGGTGAGCGTCGAGCACGACCACCAGAGCCGCTGCTATCATGCCCTCAACGATCTGGTGGTCGAAAAGGGGAGCGTGCCGCGGCTGATCCTGGTCGAGGTGAACGTGGACGGCACCTATCTCAACACCTACCGCTGCGATGGCGTGATCATCGCCACACCCACCGGATCCACCGCCTATTCGCTCTCCGCCGGCGGGCCCCTGCTGATGCCGACCATGGAGGCCATCGTCGTCACCCCGATCTGCCCGCACTCCCTCACCGTCCGCCCGGTGGTCCTCTCGGAGCAGTGCCATCTCGAGCTGCGCCTGGTGGATCACGCTCACGTCGCCCAGATCAATATCGACGGCCAGAACCGCTGCAGCCTGCGTTCTGCCGACCGCATCCGCATCGAGCGGGGCGACTACAAGATCAAATGGGTGGATACCGGCAAACGGGACTTTTTCAACGTATTGAGAACCAAGCTCAACTGGGGCATCGATCTGACCGCCCTCAAATCGCCGGAGCGCGGCGCGCCGGCATGATACCGCACCCTCTCCGCCTGACCGGGACCTTTTCGTGAGTACAGAAGAGTTCAAGACACCGCTGATGGAGCAGTACCTGACCATCAAGAGCAAGCACAAGGATGCCGTGCTCTTTTTCCGCATGGGCGATTTCTACGAGATGTTCTTCGACGATGCCAAAACCGGTGCCGCGGTACTGGGCATCACCCTCACCTCGCGCGCTCATGGCAAGGCGGCGGATGTGCCGCTTGCAGGCTTTCCACATCATGCCCTCGATACCTACCTGGCGAAAATGATCAAGGCCGGCTATCGGGTCGCGATCTGCGAGCAAACCGAAAATCCAAAATTCGCCAAGAACCTCGTCAAGCGCGAGGTCCTGGAGGTCGTCACGCCGGGAACCGCGGTCGTCGATGATCTCCTTGAAACCAAGCGCAACAATTTTCTCCTGGGTCTCTTTGTGCGCGATCAGCAGTGCGGCGCCGCGGTGGTCGATGTCTCCACCGGTGAATTTCAGGTGCGCGAATTGCCGCTGGCCGCGCTGAGCGAATATCTCCGCACCCTCGATCCGGCGGAAATCCTCATCACCACTGCAGCCCAGCCCGCACTTGAAAGCGTGCTCCAGCCCCTCATCGGCCTCACTGTCACCCGGCGTGAGGAGTGGATGTTCCATTACGACTATGCCGTCGAGACCCTCAACGACCAGTTCGGCACCCTCTCGCTCCGTGGATTCGGCATCGAGGACCTGCCGCTGGCGATTTGCGCGGCCGGCGGGGTGATGGCCTACCTGCGCGAGAACCAGAGGGAAAAGCTGATCCATATCAGCCGGATCTCGCGGGGCGCTGAGGAGAACCATATGGTCATCGACAGCAGCTCACGGCGCAATCTCGAGCTGCTGCAGTCCTTTCATTCTGCGCGCAAACATGGCACCCTGCTCGGCATTCTCGATCAGACACGCACGCCGATGGGGGGGCGCATGCTGGTGCAGTGGATCACCTACCCGCTGATTGATCTGGGCGAGATCGCGGCGCGCCAGGAGGCGGTCGAGGAGTGGACCCGGAGCAGCGGCAGCCGCAGCGCGGTGGCCGAAACCCTGCGCCAGAGTGGTGACCTGGAGCGGCTGCTGGCGCGGTTTGCAACGGGACGCGCCAATGCGCGCGATGCCGTCGCGGTGCTCAGCTCGCTCAAGGTGGTGGCCGCGCTCATGGAGCAGCTGCAGGAGAGCCAGGCCGGCTTGCTGGTGCAGGCGCGGGAAGGGCTGAATCCGCTGCCGGCGCTGCGCGACGAGATCGAGCGCGCCCTGGTTCAGGATCCGCCCCTGTCGATCACCGACGGCGGATTCATCCGTAGCGGCTACAATGCCCAGCTCGACGAACTCCGCGATATCGCCTTCAGCGGCAAGGACTGGATCGCACGGCTGCAGCAGCAGGAGCGCGAAAAGACCGGCATTCCCTCCCTCAAGGTGAGCTACACCAAGGTGTTCGGCTATTTCATCGAGGTGACCAATCCCAACCTGGCGCGCGTGCCCGCCTGGTACATCCGCAAGCAGACCTTGGTCAATGCTGAGCGGTTCATCACCCCGGAGCTGAAGGAGTACGAGGAAAAGGTGCTCGGCGCCGAGGAGAAGATCGTCGATCTCGAGTTCGAGCTTTTCAACCAGCTGCGCCGGCGCATTCTCGATGACACCCTGGCCTTGCAGGAAAATGCGCGGATCATCGCCCGCATCGACTGCCTCAACGCTCTGGCCCAGGTGGCGGTCGATTATGGCTATGTGCGTCCCCGCATGCACGATCAGTCCGGCCTGGTCATCCGCGACGGGCGCCACCCGGTGATCGAGCGGCTGCTGCCGGCGGGGGAGAGCTTTATCGTCAACGATACCCGCCTGGACGCCAGGACCGAGCAAATCCTGATCATCACCGGCCCGAATATGGCCGGGAAATCGACCTATTTGCGCCAGGTCGGGCTGATCGTCATCATGGCGCAGATGGGCTCCTTTGTGCCGGCGGCGAGCGCCGAGATCGGCGTGGTTGACCGCGTTTTCACCCGCGTCGGGGCGTCGGACAACCTGGTCGCCGGTGAGAGCACCTTCCTGACCGAAATGAACGAGACGGCCAACATCCTCAATAATGCCACGCCGCGCAGCCTGATCCTTCTCGACGAGATCGGGCGTGGCACGAGCACCTTCGACGGCCTCTCGATCGCCTGGTCGGTGGCCGAGTACATCCACGAAACGCCGCGCATTGCGGCAAAGACCATCTTCGCCACCCATTATCATGAATTGACGGAACTGGAGCTGGTGCTGCCGCGTGTAAAAAATTATAATGTCGCGGTCAAGGAGTGGGGCGACCGCATCGTCTTTCTGCGCAAGATCGTTCCGGGCGGCTGCGATCACAGTTATGGCATCCATGTGGCGCAGCTGGCGGGACTGCCGCGGCCGGTCATCGTGCGCGCCCGGGAGATCCTGGCCAATCTGGAATCGGTCTCTCTGGATGCCGACAAGGAGCCCAAACTGGCGCAGCATGCACCGGCGGGCGCCCCGGCCGCACCGCAGCAGCTGAGCCTTTTTGCCGAGATGGAGAAAAGCCTGCGTGAGGAGCTGCAGCGGCTCGATCCCAACCAGCTCACCCCCCTCGAAGCCCTGAACAAGCTCGAAGAGCTGCGGCAGCTGGCCTCCGACCGCTAGCGGGCGGCGCCGGCCTGCGGCGAAAAACGTGACGCGGCGCGCAGCCGCGCGATTATTTTCTTGCAAATCGGTTATTTTTATTTAAATTATAGTCATCTCTGTCCCTTCAGCACCTGATATCCATTGGCAACCCGAGGTACCTCTGTGGTCAAACGAAGCACTTTCTTTTTGGCCGGGGCGCTGTTGCTCCTGGCCGCACCGGGCCATACGGCTGAAATCCGCAAATATGCCGGCGAGTTCATGGCCGGCGGCGTGGGCGGACGCGCCCTGGGCATGGGCGGGGCCTATGTCGCCGTCACCGGCGATGTCACCTTTGGCTACTGGAATCCGGCCGGCCTCTCGACCATCCGCTTTCCCGAACTCGGTTTCATGCATGCCCGCCGCTTCGGCGGGGTCGTCAATTATGATTATCTCGGCGGCGCTCTTCCCGTCAGCCGCCGTGAAACCCTGGGCATCAGCCTGCTCCGTCTGGCGGTCGATGATATCCCCATCACCGCCCTGCCGCGGCCGGACCTTCCCCTCGACGCGGTCTATATCAATGAGGGCGGAGAGACCCTCAACAATCGTCCCTACGCGGTGCGCAGTGTCAGCGACGGCGAATATGCCCTTTACCTGAGCTACGCCCGCATGCAGATGGGGCGTTTCGCCTGGGGCGCCAGCGCCAAGGTGGTGCACAAGGCCACCGGCGACAACAGCGCCTGGGGCGCCGGTTTTGATATCGGCCTGATCTGGCTGCCCTGGCGCGCCCTGCGCGTCGGCGCCAATCTCCAGGATTTCACCACGACCTTGCTCGCCTGGGACACCGGGGAGCGCGAGCTGGTCTCGCCCACCCTCAAACTCGGAGTCGCCTATCCCTTCATCCTCCGGCCGCTGCGCAGCCGTCTGCTCCTTGCCGCGGATACCGATCTGCGCATGGAGGGCCGCGCCATCGCCGCGCAGAGCCACTACGGTGCGATAAGCGCCGATTTTCATCTCGGCGCCGAATGGGTGTTCCGCAACGTCCTCTCCCTGCGCGCCGGCAGCGATACCGGCTATTTCAGCGCCGGCGCCGGTGTGCGTCTGCCGCGGCTGGATGTGGATTACGCCTTCCTCAAGCACGATCAGCTCGACAACTCGCACCGCATTTCCTTGCGAGTGCGCATCGAAGAGCGCAAGGCGCGCAAATAATCCCGGCCGGGGCCGCTGCCCGGGTGCGGCGCGTGGTACAGGCCGCAGCCCAGCCCGGGGCGCAACAGGCGGAGCAGATCGCGGTGCGGCGCGTGGTACAGGCCGCCATCCAGCTCTGGATGCCACCCACAAAGCGCATCGCTGAACGGCCGGCGGTACGGTCGTAAAAAAAGATTTGACTATATCGAAAAAAATCATTAAAATAAACGCTCTGTTTTCCGGTTGGGTCACTATTTCAGGACAAGCACATGATCTCAAGCATGACCGGATTCGGGCGTGCGACGCACCGGCTGGGTGATATCGAGGTACTGGCAGAGATCCGTTCCGTTAATAACCGTTTTCTCGATTTTTCCCTGCGCATCCCGCGCATTCTGGCCGACTATGAGAGCCAGATCAAGGAACTGGTCGGCAAGAGCCTTTCGCGCGGCCGCATCAACATAGCGATCACCGTCGCCAGCGAGAACAGCAACGTCCAGCAGCTCGCCCTCAACAAGCCTTTGGCCGCCTCCTATTACCGCCTGGTGCGCGAGCTGCAGCAGGAACTCGGCCTCAGCGGCGAGGTTCAGCTCAACCAGCTTTTGTCGCTGCCGGACATCATCGTCGTCGATGACCGCACGCACGAAGCCGAGCGCTACTGGGAATGCACGCGCGGAGCGCTGGTCAAGGTCCTTGAGGGCATCCAGCAGATGCGGAGGCAGGAGGGGGAGCAGCTGCTCAAGGATTTTGTGCAGCGCATCGCCACCCTCGACGACAAAATTACCCGGGTCAGCGAGCTAGGGGCGCAGCGGCCGGCCGCCGAGATGGAAAAACTGCGTCAGCGCATCGCCCAGCTCGTCAAGGAGAGCCGTCCGGATGAAGGGCGCCTCGAAAGCGAACTGGCGCTGATCGCCGACCGCCTCGACATCACCGAGGAGTGCGTCCGTTTTCATAGCCATAACAAGGCCTTTTTGAATATTCTCGAGACCGAGGCGGCCCCCGGCCGCAAGCTGAATTTCCTGCTGCAGGAAATGCACCGCGAGGTCAACACCATCGGCAGCAAGGCCGCCTCTATCGACATTTCGCACCTGGTGGTCGAGATCAAGGACGAGGTGGAAAAGCTGCGCGAACAGATCCAGAATATCGAGTAGGGGGGAGTCCGGCGGCATGGCGTACAAGGGCTTGCTGGTCGTCATCTCCTCGCCCTCCGGCGGCGGCAAATCGACCGTGATCCACCGCATCCTCGGCGAGGGCGATCCGCGCTATCGCTACTCGATCTCCGCCACTACCCGGGCGATGCGTCCCAATGAAAGCCACGGCGTCGATTACTGGTTCGTGACCCCCGTCCAGTTCAAGCTGATGGTCTCCGAGGATGGCCTGGTGGAGTATGAAAAGGTGCATGGCCACCTCTATGGCACGCCGGTCAGGCCCCTGCAAAAATGGCTGAAAGAAGGGTGCATCGTCTTTTTCGATGTCGACGTCAAGGGGGCTTTCTCGATCAAGGCGCGCTTCCCCAGGCAGACTCTGATGATCTTTCTCGCGCCGCCGGACCTGGCCACCCTCGAACAACGGCTGGTCGGCCGCGGCACCGAAGCCACTCCGGAGGTCCGGACCCGGCTCTCCAGGGTGCCGATGGAGATGGAGATGGGAAAGCAGTTCGAGCATACCGTGATCAACCGCACTCTCGACCAGACCGTGACCGAGGTCAAAGCGCTCATCGCCGCCCGGCTGCAAGAGTGTGAATCTCTGCCCAGATAATTTTCTGTTGTTGTGATCCGTATATTTTGGAGGTTTCTTTCATGATCAAGACCCTGCCCATCGATAACCTTGACAACTATGCTGAGAATGTCTACGAAGCCATCATCATGGTGGCCCGCCGTGCCCGCCAGATCAATGAACTGCAGAAGAAGGTCCTGGACGCCGAGGCCGCGTCGATCAGCAACAGCGACAACTATGATGATGAAGGCGTGAGCCAGGATGTCGTGGACCGCCAGTATCTGAAACTCCCCAAACCCACCAGTGTCGCCCTCCAGGAGATGCTCGAAGGGAAGCTGAGCAAGCAATATCCCGGCTGATCCGGGAGCAGCAAAGGAACCCAAGCCGCATGCTGACGAACAAGAAGATTGTGGTTGGCGTGACGGGCGGAATCGCGGCCTACAAGGCAGCGGAACTGGTGCGCCAGCTTGCCAGACTCGGCGCCGCGGTCCGGGTGATCATGACCCCGGCAGCGGCCGAATTCGTCACACCGCTGACCTTCGAGACCCTGACCGGCCAGCCCGTGCTCACCCGTCTTTTTGCCGGCGGCGCGGGGGACGGCACGGTGCATATCGACTGGGCGCGCTGGGCTGACCTCTACGTCGTCTGCCCGGCGACCGCCAATACGATCGCCAAACTCGCCCACGGCCTTGCGGACAATGCCCTGACCACCACCCTCCTTGCCACCACGGCGCCGATCCTGCTCTGCCCGGCGATGAATAAAGAGATGTACGCCAATCCCCTCTATCGCGCCAATGAAGAGCGCCTGCGGGCGCACGGCCTGCGCATCATCGCGCCCGGCCGCGGCGAACTCGCGTGCGGTGAGGTCGGCTGGGGCCGTCTGGCGGAGCTGGACGAGATCGTCGACCATATCCGCGGCGCCCTGGAGACCCGGCGGGACTATCAGGGCCGCAGGGTGCTGGTCACCGCCGGCCCCACACACGAGCCCCTCGATCCGGTGCGTTACCTCGGCAACCGTTCCACTGGAAAAATGGGCTATGCCCTGGCGGAGGCGGCTGCGCTGCGCGGCGCCGAGGTCACCCTGATCAGCGGCCCGGGCAGCGAACGCCCCTTTACCGGCGTACACCTGGTCCGCGTCACCACGGCGGCGGAAATGGCGGCAGCCGTGCAGCAGCACCTGCCCGAATGCGACCTCCTGCTCATGGCCGCAGCGGTGAGCGATTACCGCCCGCGCGCGCTGTCGCCGGCCAAGATCAAGAAGGGGGAGGGGGAGATGGCCCTGCCCCTGGTGCGCACCGAGGATATCCTCCGCAGCGCCGGCCGCGCCAAGGGCCGGCGGATCCATGTCGGTTTTTCCGTCGAGACCGCGGATGAGATCCCCGCTTCGCAGCGCAAGCTCGAGGAGAAAAACCTCGACATGATCGTGATCAACAATCCCCTCGAGCCCGGCGCCGGCTTTGCCGTCGAGACCAACAAGGTCACCCTGCTCTGCCGCGGCCGCGAACCCGAGGTCTGGCCGCTGCTCTCCAAGCGCGAAGTAGCCGATCGGCTGCTGACGGCTATTCTGACCTGCGAAACCCAAAAGACGGCGTGATCATGGCGACCGGATCCGAGCTGCAACGCTTCATCGAACAGCAAATTGAACTCTACGGAGATGAACTGGCCCTGGAGCGGGCTTTGCTCGACTCCGCGCGCGCGGCCGCGCCGGCGCCCTTGCCCGCCGCGGCATCCAGACTTGCCGGCAGCGTTCGCGAAATAGCGGAGGGCGGCCAGGGTTGGCCATCCACAGGCGCCGCAGTGGAAGCCTCCAGCCTGGCCGGCAGCGTTGGCGAAAGAGCCGGGGGCGAAGGGGACTCGCCCGGCGGCGGCAGCACCGCCGCCAGCCTCGCCGCCACGCTCCACGAGAGCAGGGCGGAAACCGCGACCGCGGCTGCACCGGCGGCGCCGATTGATCTTCAGGTCGCCACCCTGAGCGAACTGCAGGAGCGCATCAGCGGCTGCCTGAACTGTGCCATCGGCAGGCAGCGCCAGCACCTGGTCTTCGGCAAGGGCCATCCCGACGCCGACATTGTCCTGGTCGGCGAGGCACCCGGGTATAACGAGGATCAGCAAGGCGAGCCCTTTGTCGGCGAGGCCGGGCAGCTGCTCACCAAAATACTCGCGGCCATCCAACTCGAGCGCAGCGAGGTCTATATCTGCAACCTGCTCAAGTGCCGCCCGACCAATAACCGCGATCCGTTGCCGGATGAGGTGCAAAATTGCCTGCCCTATCTCGAGAAACAGCTCGAGCTGATCCGGCCGGCCTTTATCCTCTGTCTGGGGCGCTTTGCCGCCCAGACCCTGTTGCAGAGCACCGCACCCCTCTCGCAGCTGCGCGGCCGGGTGCACGAGCGCAACGGGGCGCAGGTGATCGTCACCTATCATCCGGCTGCCCTGCTGCGGTATCCCAAATTCAAGACCGAAACCTGGCAAGACGTCCAGATGCTGCGCCGCCTTTATGATGAGTTCCTGGCGAAAACCCTTCCACGCTGAGCGAGCCGATCATGCCTGAGCAAAACGAAACGCCGATAAAACTTCCGCCGCAGTCGATCGAAGCCGAGATGGCCGCGCTGGGGTCGATCATGATCGAGGCCCATGCCGCCAATACCCTCTTCGAACTTATCGACGACACCTGCTTTTACAAGGACGCTCACCGCCGCATCTTTCTCGCCGCCCGCAACCTTTTCAGCCGCAGCGAGCCCATCGATGTGCTCACCGTCTCCGCCGAACTCGAAAAGTCCCAGGATCTCGAGCGGATCGGCGGGCTCTACTATCTCACCGAACTGGTCGAGCGCATCCCCTCGGCGGCCAATATCGAGCAGTACTGCCGCATCGTTCTGAACCGGGCCCTGCTGCGCAAGCTGATCGATGTATCCGGCGAGATCCAGCAGGACTGCTACGAGGGCGGCGAGGATGCCTATGATGTGATCGATCAGGCCGAGAAAAAGATCTTTACCCTCTCCGAGCGCGGCAAGAAGCGCTCCTT
>Ga0116171_10001753_pt1 | contig 21276 bp, 23 predicted proteins | sample AD_JPNHW2_MetaG_FD_89798 | JGI IMG/M metagenome (GOLD analysis project Ga0116171, IMG submission 89798) | Active sludge microbial communities of municipal wastewater-treating anaerobic digesters from Japan - AD_JPNHW2_MetaG | ecosystem: Engineered > Bioreactor > Anaerobic > Digestate | place... | reverse complement strand
CTGGCTCCAGACCAGCGGAAAGTTGAGGACTACTACCTCGATGGCAGGCGCCTGTACGCCTGGGCGCCGGGAATCTGCCTCGCGGCGAATCAGGTCAGCGCAGTCTCCCTGACCGGGGTCGTGAGGATCACCTCCCCGATGAACCCCCTTCCCTCTGCCTCTGCTCTCCTGCCCTACAGCTCGATCTGGGCTCCGAGCTCGACGATCTGTCCGACCGGGAGACCGAACGCGGTGGCTGGTCCGACAGCGTTGCGGGCGATCAGCGCAAAGAGCTTCTCTCGCCACAGCGGCATCCCGGGGCGCTCCGTGGCCAGAAGTGTCTCCCGACCGAGGAAGTAGACGACCTCGTCGGGGTCGATCCGCAGGCCCTTGCGTTCGCACAGCCGCAGCGCCGCCGGCACGTTGGGCTCTTGCATGAATCCGTACCGGAGCACGACCCGCCAGAATGGCTCGCCGAGCCTGATGACCTCGATGCGTTCCGACCTCGGCACGCGTGGGGTCTCTTCGGTGACGATGGTCAGGAGCACGACGCGCTCGTGTAGCACCCTGTTGTGCTTGAGGTTGAGCAGCGCGGTCGGAGGCGTTCCCGCGGGGTTGCCGGTCATGAAGACCGCGGTTCCACTCACCCGCGCCGGCGCCGTGGCAGCAATCGTCTCGCGAAGATCCTCCAGCGATGGTGAGACCTCCTCCAGCCGCGCACCGAGCAGCTCGCGCCCGCGCCGCCAGGTCGACATCACCAGGTACCCGGCCAGACCGACTGCCAGGGGAAGCCACCCACCCTCTCTGATCTTGAGCAGGTTCGAACCCAGAAACGCGAGGTCCACGACGAGAAAGCCCCCCGCGACCAGGACGGCCCGGGTCAGGCTCCACTTCCAGATCGTGCGCATCACGACGAAGGCCAGGAGCGTCGTGATGACCATGGTCAACGACACCGCGACGCCGTAGGCCGCGGCCATGGCGCTCGATGTCCGAAAGGCGAGCACCAGCGCGACGGCGGCAACCAGCAACGCCCAGTTGACGAGCGGCACGTAGATCTGCCCGATTTCCTCCTCGGAAGTGTGCCGCACCTGCACCCGGGGTGAGTAGCCGAGCTGCACGGCCTGCCAGGTCAAGGAAAACGCCCCTGAGATCACGGCCTGAGAGGCTATCACCGTCGCCACGGTCGCCAGCGCCACCAAGGGGTACAGCGCCCATCGCGGCGCCAGGCGGAAGAACGGGTTCTCGACCGCCTCCGGGCTCGCGAGCAGCAGCGCGCCCTGACCGAAGTAGTTGAGCAGAAGGCTCGGAAGCACGACGGAAAACCATGCGAAGCGAATGGGCCGCTTGCCGAAGTGACCCATGTCCGCGTAGAGCGCCTCCCCCCCTGTGACTACCAGGAACACCGCGCCGAGCACGGCGAAGACCTGCGCGCCATCGGTCCCGACGAGTCGAATTGCCAGCAACGGGTTGAGCGCGGCCAGGACCCGCGGAGCCCGTGCGATGGCGGTCACGCCCAGAGTGGCCATGACCAACATCCAGATCACCATGAGAGGCCCAAACAGGGCGCCTATCCTCGCGGTCCCGTGACGCTGCACCAGGAACAGCACAGCCAGGATCGCCAGCGTGATGGGAATGATGTACGGCTCGAAGAGATGTGTGGCGACACCAAGCCCCTCGACTGACGACAGTACGGAAATTGCCGGAGTGATCATGCCGTCGCCGTAGAGCAGCGCGGCACCGAACAGCCCCAGGATGACGAGCAGGGGGCGGCGTGCCGCCACCGCCACCGCGGGGACTCGGATGAGAGCCATCAGGGCCAGGATCCCTCCCTCGCCCCGGTTGTCGGCGCGCATGACGATGACCAGGTACTTGACGGTCACGACGACGACGAGCGACCAGAGGATGAGCGAGAGGAGCCCGAGGACGTTCTCCGGAGAAGGTGCCATGCCATGCGGTCCCTGCAGACACTCACGGAACGCGTACAGTGGGCTCGTCCCGATATCGCCGTAGACCACGCCGAGTGCCCCGAGCGCCAGGACTCCGAGTGTCCCTGCGCGATCTCCCTTCACGGCGTCAGACCCTGCACCGTGAGCGGTGTGGTCCTGGCGGAGGTGGCCGTCACGCACTCGCCGTCTCTCCTCGTCGAGCTTGAGGTTAGCACTCGTCCGGATTGAGAAGGAATTCATGTAGCTTGCTGCATGTCCGTGGGCAGGAGCAGCTCCATCGAGCCCGGCGGGCCCACGAGGGAACCTGCCGCGGTCGCACGTGTCCGTCCGGAGTCTTCGGGCTCGCCACTCGCAGCCGGGCCCAGTGTTCAAGCATCCGGTAGTGGGTCAGTTTGAATCGAGCAGCGCGACAACCTCTTCAACGGTCCACTGGTGATCCGTCACGCCAGCAGCCGTGGCCGGGGTCATCTTCGTGGTCTGGTGCTTGCGGCAGAAGTTGTAGTACATGAAGTGCAAGCTGACGGCAGCAGCGAGGTTCTCCACCTTCTTGGAGAAGGCGTTGGTCAACCGAGTGAACCGCCGCATGCTCATGCGCATGGTCAGATTCTGGCGCTCCACGTAGCTAGTGGATACGTGCTCGGGGTCCGGGTTGCCCTGGACAACCTCGGTGCTGGTCCCGATGCACTCCGGCGGGCTGTAGCGGCGCTCGGCTTCTGGTGGCACGCCGTACTGCTTCTGGAGCATCGCATAGTCAACCTCAGCTCCAAAGGCACTCTCGACGGCTTCCAGGTACATCGTGTGACCATCCGTCGTGAGCTGCACCCGGTTGTGAAGTCGGCTCACCACGTCGTGCATGAAGGCCGTGGCGGAGTCGAGGTCACGCGGGCCAACCAGCCAGGAGAGGACAAGCTTGGTGTCCGCATCGATCGCGGTGAACGTCCATACATCGCCAACGCCAAAGGTGCCGCGCAACTCCTGGGGCACGTTCTTCTGCTTGGCATAGACGAAGGACCAAATTTCGTCAGCCTGAATGTGCTCGCAGTAGAGGTCCCGGAGCGCTTCATGCTGAAACCGCGAGCATGCCTCACCAAGATCAACCAAGAGCTTAACCACGGTGTTCTTGGCAACGCCCGTCATGCGGACGGTGGCGCGAATCGAGTTACCCTCGACGAGGCACCGAATCACCTGAGAGCGCTTGGCGGTGGAGAGCTTGTTCATGAGTACAATATAGCGTGAGCGGTCACGCTTGTCAAATCAGTTTGAGCGAATCTTACCTCTTGTTCCACCTTACGACGGCAGCATTTCGGGCAGATTCCTTGCGCTGCTCGGCGGTGAGCTTTGCAGCCCTGGCAGGACCGCCCTTGAGTCCGCCTCTGCGACCCAGCGACACCGCTGCCGGGTCTTTCTCTGACTCGTTCGGCTTCTCTTCCGCTACTTCTTCTTGTTGTTCGTCGTTGGTAGCTCGGTCCACGATCGACTTGGCTAGCTCGTTGAGGTCGGGGCGTGTGCTTGAGCGCTTAGGCATACCCTCAATGTAGACCCTGAGCATGAGGCGGTCAACCCCTCCATGTCATGTAGCCCATTTGGGCGATGACACCTCCATGGGCAGTACCTACGTTGAAGCCAGGGAGACCCTACAATGCACGTCGCACCCTTTCACAGCAAGAAGAATCCCGGCGTCTACCACACCTGCTCGAACTGCACAGAAGGAAACAATATTGAGAAGGAAAACAAGGTGCCTGGCACCGGAGGCGGAAAGCTGTGCGAGCGCTGCAAGACTCTCACAAATGACGGGAAGTGCTAGCTCCACCACTGTCGTGACTTACCAAGGGGTCATCCTCTAGGCGCTCGCAGTGGTCCGCAATTAGGCGCCCAAGCGTTGGAAGGCTGATACCCCACTTCTCTGCCAGACGGCAGAAGGTGAGTCCTTGCGTGTGTAGTTCGTGACAGAGGATCTCGCCAAAGCTGCCACCACAACCCGTTGGGTGGACAAGATACGATTCCTCGATCAGGCGGCGCAGGCGTTCGAGTCGGGGTTCCTCGGGTCTTGTCATGGCTGGCCCTCAAACCAATTACCAAATGCTAGACTCTCGAAATAGGATTAACTGGCACTAGGCCGGAGACATCGACCGCATGCAGAACCACAATAACGACCAGGCACAGCAGGACGACGGCAACAAAGAAGGTCCGAGCGCTGGGATGGTAAACAACCAAGCACACACCGTAGAAGAGGAGTCCCCAACCGATACCAACCAGAACAAGCAGATAGCCGCCCTTGATAAGGGCGCGAAGCGTCTGGAATACGTAGCTCTCGGGATTGCCGCGCTCAGCGTTCTGGCCGCCCTGATCTCCGCTGGTGTGTCCTACCGCCAATTGCAGATCATGGATGACCAACTCAAGGACGCACGAAAGGCTGCTGAGGCATCCGACAGAGTCACGGCTGAGACTCTTGGTCTCATGAGTCGATTCGCCGCAGCCGCCGAAGGATCTGCGAAAGCGAGTGAAACAGGAGTGGCGACCTCGATCGAGGCACTCAGGACCACCAGACAGATGGTAGAAGTATCGCGCAAGCAGTTGGAATCGACCGATCGCGCCTGGATCAAGGTCAAAGCCGGAGCTCCTAGCCTTAGCTACGCGGATGGGAAGGCAACGCTCATAATTCCACTTGTAGTATCCAACATCGGTCGGACCGTCGCTCTCAGCGTGAGTTCCTACGTCGTCTTCGTGCCGAGCCGCCGGGATGTCTTCTTTGAGCGCCAGAGGTTCCCGAAAATCGTTCGAGACATGAGCGGCTGGCATGGCATCCCCGGGAACATGCTCTTTCCTGGCGAATCGCAAGCTATGGCCCACATGAGCAGCATCGAGCGAGGGAAACTCGATAGTGACCGTGTGAGTTTCACCGAATATGGGGCGGCTCATCGCCGCTTTGTTCCAGCCGTTGTCGGTGTCGTGGCATATGAGTGGCCAGGATCCAACGGGTTTCACACCACGCACTTTGCGTACTACCTCAGGAGGACTTCTTCTCCCTTCACGGTAGTCGATCCCTTGGAGTTGGACGTGAACTACACAACTGGCGAACTCGTCTTCGATGATTTTGGCGAGGTTCCAGGTAGCCTCGCAGACTAGTAGCAAGAAAGGAATAAGCCACGCAATCTTGATGCCAAGCGGAGAGCTAGTGGTGTTCATACTGACCCACTACCAAGCATCCGGCCTGTTTGACAGGGGCGGACCTCTTCAGTACTTTGGTCGAGGGGCTCCCACGGACGGGACAGGCGGGCGGCCCCGCGAAGGGTTCGGCGGTCGGCTCCGCCGGAGGTGATTCGGGTGGTCGGGCCGCCACCCGGTTGACAGTGCGGTGGTTGGAAATCTCCACCGCGAGCGCGACCGGGATCACCGAGCAACCACATTGGGGTTCCTGGCGCGTTGTGGACCGGGAGGTGTGAATGTTCGAAACTCTCGATAGCGCTGAACCCAGGAAAAAGTCCCCAGTCATCACGGTCACGTACCGGGCTCTCGGTCTGGCTTGCACTATGCTCGCCGTCTGGGCGCTCGTCTAGCTGCCGCTGGACGGGCACTTTCGAGTCGTCACCCAAGGGGAGATGCCGAGGCACCGACGAAAGGCGAGACGGCCACAAGCTGCAGGTGACGTGCAGCTTCTGTCGACCTTTCCGTTTGCACGTGCCGTGGTTGGTGATGACCTGGGCGGTGCTCGGCAGCCACCTCAGGCGGCACTGATGGTCAAGTGGCATCGCCCGCGACAGCAGGCCAGTTGCTTGCGCTGTCACAGGTACTCTCAGAATGGGCGAGCCGCCATTCGCGAGGCGCACAGCCATCGTGCCATCTGCCGCCCCTGCGGGAATCCGCACCTTCCCGTCGGCGGGTCACGCCTGCGCCAAATTGGAGTCTCGCATGTTCGACAACCTGCAACCAGCGCATGGGATTAGCACCTTCTCCGGATGCTCTGCCCGCCTCTTCTGGATGCGCGCCGGCAACGGTGCGCTGGTCCTCTTGGCTGTCTTCATCGCCCAGAATGAGACCCTCGCCCTCACCGCGTACGACCTTGGCCTCTGGGCGCTCGCAACTGCGATGGTCGCCGTTCGCTACATCGACATCTCCCGACTCCGCGGCCAGACCACCGAGGGGGAGCCGGCCACCCTCGCCCGCTGGCGGCGCCACGCGCTCGGTCTCGCCGGGGTCACAGCTCTCCTGTGGATCGCAGGCCACGTCGCGGCCGCGACGTGGTTGGTGAAATAGAGACGCCTCAGTGCGACGCTGAGCCGGAAAGGAGGCATCATGACCGACTTTCAGCAGCGTGGACCGATCACAACCCTCCCGAGGTTGCCGACTCGCGAGGCGGCGCGCAGGGAAGAGGACATCCGCGAGATCGCTCGATCGACCCCGGTGGCCCTGATCATCCCGTGCTTGGTGACCGAGATGGACCAGCCAGCCCTGGCGGGAATGGTGGCTGAGTTGGCACGCGTCCCCTACCTGGACACCGTGGTCATCTCGCTCGACCGCAGTGACGAAGAAGGCTTCAGGCGCGCCAAGGAGTACTTCAGGCCCCTGCAACAGCGCACCGTGATTCTCTGGAACGAGGCGCCCGCTTTCCAGGAGCTGCGGGAGGCGGTCGAGGAGCGTGTCGGCTCACTGCCGCCCGGCAAGGGCCGCGCCGTGTGGATGGCAATCGGCTACGTGCTCGCTGAGCGTCGGGCCCAGGTGATTGCCTTCCACGACGCCGATGTCGTCGACTACAGCCGGTCTCTGCTCTCGAACCTGGTGTTCCCGCTCCTTCATCCCCTGCTCGGGTTCAACTTCTCCAAGGGGTACTACGCCCGCTTCACAGACCGGCTGCACGGCCGCGTCACGCGGCTGCTGCTGCGCCCCCTCCTGCAGGCATTCGGCGATGTTGTGGGACGCCACCCCTACCTTTCCTATCTTGCGGCGTTCCGCTATCCGTTGTCCGGTGAGCTGGCACTCCAGGCGGACCTCCTGCGATGGATCCGCATCCCCGGCGACTGGGGGCTCGAGGTGGGGTTGCTGTTCGAGGTCTTGCGCCACCGTTCGGCACGTCGCATCTGCCAGGTGGATGTGGCAGACGTCTTCGAGCACAAGCATCAGGCGCTGTCCCCTGCGGACGCCTCCAAGGGACTGCACCGCATGGCGGTGGACATCGTCAAGCACCTCCTTCGAACGCTGTCGGCTGCAGGCGTCGTCCTGCCCGAGGGCTCGTTCAAGAGCATGCGGGTGGCCTACCAGCGCTACGCCGAGGACGCCGTGGCAGATTACTACGCGGTGGCCTCATTCAACGGGTTGACCTTCGACCGGCACGCCGAGGAGGAATCGGTGGCGACATTCTCGGTCGCGCTCGCCGAGGGCTGTCAGCAATTCAGCGTCGACCCGCTGGGCACCCCCTCCCTGCCCAACTGGGCCCGCGTTGAGGCCGCCTGGCCAGAAGTGGGAGCCTACATGCTGCAGGTGGTCAGGACGATCGAGGGGGTGATCGAGTCATGAGGATCAGGGCCATCCTGACTGACCTCGATGGCACCCTCATTGAGCCGGATGCCACGGTACACCGCGATGTGCCTGGCGTGCTGACACGGCTTGCTGATCTCCATGTCCCTGTGTGCCCGGTGACCAGCAAGACGGTCGCCGAGCTCGACCTCGTGTTCCGTGACCTCAGCCTAAGCGGACCAGCCAGCTTCGAGAACGGTGCCGGGGTCCTGCTCCCGTGCGGCTCGACGATCCTGGGATCAAATGCCGTGCCGATGGCGGACCTCCGCCGTGTGCTCGTTCAACTGAAAAGACGGACGGCCGTGCCGATCCGGACATTCAGGGACCTCAGCGACCGGCAGCTCGCCGCCATCACAGGTCTGTTGCAGCACGGGGTCGAGGCAGCCCGGCAGCGGGCGGCGACGATGCCGCTGCTCGTCGATCCCGTGCATGACAAGACGCTGCGCGCCGCGCTGCCAGCCGATCCGCCAGTCCGCCTGATCCGTGGAAACCGCTTCCTGCACTTGCAAGGTCAGCACGACAAGGGCGACGCGGTCTATCTCCTGCTGGAGGCCCTCGGTCCCGGTGATGGCGCGACTGTGGCCTGTGGCGACGCCCCCAACGACCTCGGCCTCCTTGCCGCCGCCGACGTGCAGGTCATCGTCCCATCCGCCGGGGGACCGGATCCCGAGCTCGTCGCATGCTTCCCCAACGCACGGGTGGCTCCACTGCCGAACGGCCGGGGCTGGGCGGCCGCCATCACGGAGCTGCTGGCAACGCCGCCATGAGCCAGGACACGTCCTTCATGCCCCCGGACCTCCAACACGAGCTCGCCGTGCTGGGGTCGGCCGACATCGTGGTCGGCATTCCGTCCTACAACAACGCCCGCACAATCGGACACGTCGTCAAGGCGGTCCAGGCGGGCCTCGGCAAGTACTTCCCTGAGCTGCACGCCGTTCTGGTCAACTCGGACGGCGGCTCGACCGACGGAACACCCGCGGTGGCCCGGGAGGCCTCGATCGGCGACTACCGAACGGTCCTGGCGGCCCACCCGCTCCGGCCCGTGCACCGGATCACAACCCCCTACCACGGTCTTCCTGGCAAGGGCAGCGCCCTGCGAACCGTCTTCGGAGCGGCCAGCCTACTTGGTGTCAGAGCCTGCGCGGTAGTTGACTCGGACCTCCGCAGCATCACCCCGGAGTGGATCGACCTGCTGCTGTCCCCGGTCCTCAAGGAGGGCTTCGACTTCGTCGCCCCCCTGTACAAGCGGCACAAGTACGACGGCACGATCACCAACAGCATCGTCTACCCGTTGACGCGGGCGCTCTATGGTCGACCCGTGCGTCAACCCATCGGCGGCGACTTCGGGTTCTCGGGCCGGCTTGCGGAGCACTACCTCACGCACGATGTCTGGAGCAGCGACGTTGCCCGCTTCGGCATCGACATCTGGATGACGACCACGGCGATCACAGGTGGCTTTCGCGTGTGCCAGTCGTTCCTGGGTGCGAAGCTCCACGACGTCAAGGACCCCGGCGTCGACCTTTCGGCCATGCTGACCCAGGTCGTCTCGAGCGTTTTTGCCCTGATGGAAGCCCACGAGCCTCAGTGGAGACAGGTCCGCGAGTCCACACCCGTCCCGGTCTTCGGATTTGAGTACTCGGTGGGTCTCGAATCGATCCAGGTCAACGTCGAGCGCATGGTGCAGATCTTCTGCTCCGGCGTGCGGGAGCTGGGCGAGGTCTGGGAACGGTGCCTCCAGCCGGACACCCTCGAGGAGGTCCACTCCCTGGCCGGGCAGGCACCTGCCGGCTTCCGATTCCCAGCCCCGTTGTGGGCACGGGTCGTCTACGACTTCGCGGTGGCCCATCATGCAAGGGTCGTGAACCGCGACCACCTGCTGCGCTCGCTCACCCCGCTCTACCTTGGGCGCACGGCTTCCTTCGTGCTCGAGACCTCCAACGCCGACGCCGGCGAAGTGGAAGGGATCATCGAGGACCTCTGCCACGAGTTCGAGACGTCAAAGCCATACCTCATCGAGCGTTGGCACGCTACCAGAGGAGGTTTGTCATGAACGATCCCTTCACCACCAGGCTCTTGCGTGCCCTCGACGTGTTTTTCGAGGCCGTCATGCGGTTCCTTCCGGGGCTCCTGGCGGCGCTGCTCATCATCGCCCTCGGGCTCGTCATCGGCTGGCTCCTCAAGGTCATCGTGCGGCGGCTGCTCCTGCTTGCCAGGTTTGACCGCTTGTGCGACTCCTGGGGTGTCTCCCAGGCGCTCGCCCGTGCGGATGTGCGTGTCACGCCGACGGCCCTTGCCGCGACCTCGCTGTTCTGGGTGGTGCTGGCAAGCTTCGCGATGGCGGCTCTGGCCGCGCTCGAGGTCACCGCCGTGGACCAGCTCATCTCGTCGTTCTTCCTCTACCTCCCGCGGGTCCTGGCGGCGCTCGCCATCCTGTTGGCGGGCTTCGTGATGAGCAACTTCCTGGCCCGTGCCACCTTGCTTGCGGCAGTCAACGCCAATGCCCCGTCCCCGCGCGCCATCAGCCTGGTCGTCAAGCTGCTCATTGCGATCCTGTCGTTCGCGATGGCGTTGGAGCAGCTCCAGATTGCCAAGAACATCGTGCTCGCCGCCTTCGTCATCACGTTCGGGGCGGTCATGCTGAGCCTTGCGATTGCCTTCGGAGCGGGGGGCCGGGACGTCGCCAGGCGCGTCCTTGAGCGCCAGTTCAAGGACGTGGACCCAGACAAGGACAGGGATGACCTCTCCCACCTCTGAGCCGATCTCATCTGGCAACTTGCAGGCTGGACCTGCCGATCTCTTCACGGTCGCCGAGAGGATTCTCAGGCCCTTCGAGAAATTCGCGGCCATCGAGACCTCCGGAGGTATCGTCCTCTTCGGTGGCCTGCTCGTGGCGCTCACCCTGGCGAACTCGCCATGGGCCGCCGCCTACTCCTCGTTTTGGAGCACCGAACTCGGCGTCAGGTCCCAGTGGATTGACCTCACCAGACCCCTGAGCTTCTGGATCAACGACGGCTTGATGACGATCTTCTTTCTGGTGATGGGACTGGAGATCAAGCGGGAGCTTCTCGCTGGGCAGCTTGCCTCGCCCCGGCAGGCTGCACTGCCGCTGGTTGCGGCCCTCGGCGGAATGGTCGTGCCGGCGGCGCTGTACCTGGCGGCCAACATCGGCACCGCCACGGCCCGGGGATAGGGCATCCCAACGGCAACGGACATCGCCTTCACGATCGGCCTCATGGCACTTCTCGGCACCAGGGTGCCGCTTGGCCTGAAGGTGTTCGTCACAGCTCTTGCCATCGCCGACGACATCGGCGCGGTGCTGGTTATCGCCGTGTTCTAGTCCCACTCGCTGGCATGCCTGCAGCTCGCTGCAGCCGGCGTGGTCCTCGGGCTCGTCGTCTTGGCCAACCGGATGGGCGTCCGAAGCCCACTGCTCTACGGCCTGTTGGGGCTTGCGCTTTGGGTTTCGCTTCTCGATTCGGGCATTCACACGACCATTGCGGGCGTGCTGCTGGCCGCGGCCGTGCCCGCACGCACGCGGATCGATGCTCATCAGTTCCTGGCGCGGGTGGAAGATCTGCTCGCGCGTTTCGGCGCGGCGTCCGGGGACCGCCGCGGGTCCCTTGCCAGCCCTGACCAGCTTGCGGCACCGCACTGTCTCGAGGATGCCTGCGAGAGGGCTGCCACCCCGCTCCAACGGATCGAGCATGCCCTCCATCCGTGGGTGACCTTCGGGATCATGCCTCTGTTCGCCCTGGCCAACGCCGGGATCTCGTTCGCCGCGATCGGCGGCGGGCTCGGCTCTCCGCGGGTGATGGTCGGCGTTGCGCTCGGCCTGCTGACCGGCAAGCCCATCGGGATCGTGCTGTTTCCCTGGCTGGCCGTCCGCATCGGTCTCGCGGCCAAGCCGGAGCCCGTCACATGGTCTCAGATGATGGGTGCCGGCCTCCTGTGTGGGGTCGGCTTCACGATGTCGTTGTTCGTTGCCACCCTCGCGTTCGGGAAGTCGGAACCGCTGGCCGCCGCGAAGCTCGGGGTCTTGCTGGGCTCGGCGCTGGCGGCGCTGGTCGGTTCGGCACAACTGGCCCGCAGCAAGGCGGGGCCCTGATCCAGACCCTGCCTTTGGCCAAGTCTGCGGCACCGCCGGTGGAGCGGGAGGCCGCTACACTGATCGTGGGAGGGGCATGGATGGATGCCAAGTAGCAGTTTCCTGATGCTCCTCGGTGGCCTCCTCGTTCTGGCGTTCGTGGCCGAGGAGGCGTTCCGCTGGCTTCGCGTGCCAACCGTGCTCGTGCTCATGGGTTGCGGCCTGCTGCTCGGGCCAGTCGCTCACGTCCTCCCGGCCCAGGAGTTCGTCCGTGTCGCCCCGCACTTTGGGGCACTTGCCTTTCTGCTCATCCTGTTCGAGGGCGGGCTCGACCTCGACGTTCATGAAGTCATGCACCGTCTGAGGCCCGGGGCACTCCTTGCGCTCATCGGGTTTGGCGTGGCGTTCGCGCTCGGTGCAGGTGTGGCCTGGGCGAGCGGTCTGCCGTTGGCATCATCCATCGCGCTCGGCGTGGTCCTGGCGCCGATCTCGGGCGCCATCATCCTGCCTCTGGCCGGGCAACTCGGGCTGCGCCAGGAGGTGCGGACCCTCGTCATTCTCGAAGGCGCGCTCGCCGATGTCCTCGGGGTCCTGACCATGGGGCTCGTGGTCCGGCTGCTGACCGGTGGCGGGGTTGCCGGTCTCGTCGCGCTTGGCTCCCTCTTCGCCGCCGCGTTCAGCGTTCTGCTGGCCGTGATTTGCGGCCTCCTCTGGCCCAGGCTCCTCCGACCCCTCGCCGATCGTCGCTTTGTCCACGTGCTCACGTTCGGTGTCGCCCTAGCCCTTTGGGGCGCAGTCGAGCAACTCGGTGCCTCCGGAGCCCTCGTCGTGCTGACCTTCGGCCTCACGCTGGCCAATGAGCAGGAGATCCTGTCCGCTCTCCATGTCGACGCGGCGCCTGTCGTCGAGGTCGCTCACGACGTGGTAGAGCGTCTTCACCACTTCATCGGCCAGCTTACATTTCTGGTGCGTGCGTTCTTCTTCGTGTTTCTTGGCGTCGTCGTCCAGATCAACACCCTCCCGCCACGCCGGCTACTTGAGGCTGCTGCCATCCTGACGCTGTTCGTCGCAGGCCGATGGCTGGTCCTGCGCGTGCTCCAGTGCCGGGGACATCTCGGCCTCGAACGGCACGAGGAACTCGTCGTCTGGTTTCTTCAGCCGCGCGGCCTGGTGAACGCTGTTCTGGCAATTGAGGTCGCACACCTGGCGGTACCGGGCTCGGAGGGTTTCCTGGGCATGGCTTCGTTGCTGATCCTGGGAACCAATGTAGCCATGGCGATCGGCATCCGGCGACCCGGCGCAAGCGTTGCCGAGTGCGCTACTGGATCCAGCCAAGATGGACTCGTGACTTGACGTAGCGCGGGCGGAACGCGCGAGAGGCGCTGTACTATCAAATCCTGTCGATTGGGGCATCCGAGAAAAACAGTGCCCGCCGGCCCAGACGACAAGAGCGGGGACTTCTCCCCGCTCTCCCGATGCCATCAGAGCACGAGCTGCGGCCGGCTCAGGCAAGCTCCTTGAGTGTCGCCTTGAGGAGCGTGTAGAAGCGATCCACGGTCGAGATCTGCACCCGCTCGTCGGGTGAGTGGGGCGACTCGATCTGAGGGCCCATGGAGACCATGTCCATGCCCGGGAACTTCTCGCCGATGAGGCCGCACTCCAGGCCGGCGTGGATCGCCCGCACCAGGGGCTCCTTGCCGAACAGCTTGAGGAAGACGCCCTTGGCGGTACCGAGCACCGGCGACGCAGGGTTCGGCTTCCACCCGGGGTAGCCGTCATGGGTTTCGACGACGGCACCGGCGAGGCGGAACACGGCCGCCACCTGGTCGAGGGTGGCCTTGAGGGACGGCATCACCGACGAGCGACTGGAGGTCTGCACCCAGACCGTCGTCTCCTCGGTCTTGACCACGGCCAGGTTGTTGGAGGTCTCGACCAGCCCCGGCACGGCACGGCTCATCGCCAGCACCCCATGTGGGCAGGCGAGCAGCGCATCCAGAATGCGGTCGGCATCGAACGACAGCCACACCGACGCGGCACCGGCCCCGTCGCTCACAGGCTCGATCTCGACCCGCTGTCCGGGGTCGATCTCGCCGTACTCGTCCTTGAGCGTCGCCGCCTTCTCCTCGACGATCTCGCGGATCCTGAGCTCCTCCTCGGGTCGGATGCGCAGAACGGCATCGGCTTCGCGGGGGATGGCGTTGTGCTTGCTGCCGCCGGCCAGAGACACAATCGAAAAGTCCATCCCAGCCCGCCTCAGGTCACCCAGCAACCTGACCACGAACTTCAGCGCGTTGCCGCGGTTCTCGTGGATGTCGACGCCGGAGTGGCCACCCCTCAGGCCGCGCACCGACAGGCGCATCGGCAGGGTCCCCGGCAGCGCATCCTCGCGGCCGATGGTGAAAGTGCTCTTGGTGTCGGCGCCGCCGGCGCAGCCGATGTAGAGCGCCCCGTCCTCCTCCGTGTCCAGGTTGATGAGCGTCCGCCCGGTCAGAAGCCTGGCGTCGAGCTGAATGGCTCCGGTGAGGCCGGTCTCCTCGTCGATCGTGAAGAGGAGCTCGAGCGGCCCGTGGACCGTCTCGGCGTCCTCCGCGATGGCGAGGGCCGCGGCCACTCCGATGCCGTTGTCGGCCCCGAGGGTCGTGCCGGTGGCGTAGGCGTAGTCGCCGACGACGCGGACCTCGATCGGCTGTGTCAGGAAGTCGAAGGGCGTGTCCGAGTTGGCCTCTGGGACCATGTCCAGGTGACCCTGCAACACGATCACCGGGGCCGACTCGTGTCCAGGCGTCGCGGGAACCACCACCACGACATTGCCAGCGGCGTCGCGACGCACCTCGAGACCCTTCTTGGCGGCCCAGCTCGCGATGTGCTCCGCCAGCGCGGTCTCGTACTTGGAAGGATGCGGAATCCCGCAGATCTCGGCAAAGTGCTTCCAGACAAGGTGCGGCTGCAGGCTGTCCAGTGGGTTCGACACGATCCACCTCCCAATCCGAGGTCGCCGCTGCTTGGGGCCCCGGGGCGACAGTGGATTCTAACCCCAAAGTCGGCGCCGTGCACCCGCAAGGAGGGTCGAGCCGTCGACCCCGGATCGCCCTCCTCGGGCACCGTGCATCACACCCCGGGCCGGCCGACGCGGCGGGTCTCTGGTATTCTCACCCAATGAATCCGGAGGTTGCAGAGGCGATCCCGACGCTCGTCGAGCGCGGCGTGCTGCGGGCCGAGGACGGCGCCGTCCAGTTGCGTGTGGCCCGCGGCGAGCTGCTCTCGGTGAGAGGAGAGCTGCGGGCCCTCTGGTGGCTGGGAGTGACCCTGGTGATGGCCGGTGTTGGTGTCCTCATCGCCGAAAAGGCACAACAGCTCGGGCCGCTGGTCATCACGCTCGGTCTCACGGTCGCGGCGGCGGGTTGCCTCGCCTGGGTTATCCATCGTGGTCCGCCATTCTCCTGGGGTCAGGGGGAGTCCGAGGCGGTGGCCTTCGACTACGTGCTGCTGCTGGGCGCCAGCCTGCTGGCTTCCGACCTGGCGTATGTCGAGTTCCGGTTCAAGCCGCTGGGAGTGGGCTGGCCCTGGCACCTGCTGGTGGGTTCGCTGGTCATGGCAGGGCTGGCGGTCCGCTACGACTCCCGCCTGCTGTTCTCGCTGGCCCTCTCCACCTTTGCCGCCTGGCGAGGCGTCACCGCCTCGACCTTCGTGAGCTTCGCCTGGTTCACGACGAGCGCCGCCACGGTGCGCACCAATGCGATCGGATGTGGCGTCCTCTTCGTGGGGCTGGGGATGCTCCTGCAGCGAGTGAATCGAAAGGCCCACTTCGAGCCTGTGGCTGCGCACCTGGGATGGTCGCTGGTCCTCGGCGCCATGACCCAGGGAGCAATCGCCTCATCCCGCTCTGCCGCGGACTGGCTCCCTTGGTCCCTTGCCCTGCTCGCAACGGCCGCAGGTCTTGCGGCCCTGGCATGGAGGAACCGGCGGTTCACCCTCCTGCTGCTGGCGGTCCTTGCCCTCTACGTGGCCATCAGTCGTATCGTCCTCGTGCCGGTCGACGACGAGAAGTTGGCGGTAGCCTACTTCCTCGTCAGCGGGGCCCTCACGGTCATCGCGCTGCTCACCGCCCACCGCGTCCTCCGGAGGTCCGGTGACGCCTGAGCACGTCGCCGCCGATCGCGCCGCCCAGGTGCGCCGGGCCGCTGCAGGCTGGCGAATGACCGGTTTGATCAATGAGGCGAGCGAGCGAGCGGTTCGGGACCTCTTCCCAGACGATCGCGTACGCGTGGGAATGGCGTTCCGGGTGCTGCTGGCGATCTTCGCCGGGGTTGCCGGCCTCGCCGCGCTGATCCTCGCCATCTTGGTCACCGACGGCCCCGCGGTGGCCTGGGTGGTTGCACCGATCCTCGTTGCGCTCACGGAAGGGCTCGTCGGGAGTGGCAAGCGCGCGCAGGGAGGCATCGAGGAAGGGCTTTCCTTCGCGGCCTGGGTCGCTGTGATTGTGGCGTGCGTCTGGCTCGGCGACAAGGGCTTCGGTTGCAGAGAAGAAGCTCTGCTGCGCCTTGCGCTGCTCGGCGCGGCGGGCGCCGCCGGGCTGGCAGCCTGGCGCTGGGGCATGCCTCTGTACGCCGTCGCAGGAGCGGTCAGCGGATTCATTCTGCTGGGGACGTTCGATGGCGGGCGCTGGCTGATTCTCGGTACGGCCCTGGCCTTCACTCCCCTGCTCTCACATGGTCGATCCCACCCGCGAGTGGCACCAGCGCTGCGGGAGTGTCTGACCGCGGTGATGATGGCGTGCCTGGCGGCCATCTACCTCTGCGTCAACTACTACAGCCTCGACCACCGGTGGATCGAGCGCGCACACCACTACCAGGCCGCCGAAGGCGAGCTGGGCCTGGTTGTCGGCCTGGCCGGCGTGCTGGGCACGGCGCTCCTGCCGCTGGCCGTACTGCGCCGCGGGATCGTCACCCGCGATCGTCTGTTGCTCTGGTTCGGCCTGGCTGGGATCGCCGTGGGTGCGGTCACGCTCCGGGCCTATGTTCACCTGGCCCCGCTGTGGCTGTTGTTGATCCTTTCCGGCCTCGCCGTCTTCGGTCTCGCCACGCTCGTCGGGCGGTACCTGGAAGGCGGTCAGGACGGCGAGCGTGGAGGCCTCACGGCCAGGCCGCTAGGCACGGCCACCGACCTGGGCAAGGCACTGGAAGTAGCTGGCACCATCGCTTCGCTGACACCGGCGGCACCTCCGACGTCCCCCTCCACCGGATTCAAGGGCGAGGGCGGCCAGTTCGGCGGAGGCGGCGCCTCCGAGTCGTTCTAGCGGAAAGGAAAGCGGGGACAGGCATGAAAACCAACATGGGCGGAGCGGATCGTCTCGTGCGGCTCAGCCTCGGGGTCGTGATCGTCGGCGCCGGGCTGTACTTCAGGAGCTGGTGGGGAGCCATCGGCGCGATCCCCATCCTCACGGCGGCGATCGGCTGGTGCCCGGCCTACCAGCCGTTCGGCATCTCGACCTGCCGCACCCCGCGCTAGTCTTCACGCTGGCTCCATGTCCCTGCGTAGTGAGCGGCCTTGCGTGCTAGACTCCGCCCGGCCATCTGGCCGCCGTGCGCATGAGGACCATCATCCCCCGTCTTGCTGCCTTCGCCAGGCCTTCCGCCGCGCGAAGCCATTTGCGGCTCAGGTCAAGGCGGCCTTCACCTCGGATGACCTGTCTGTGACACGAGAAGGCCTCTGGTGACCGGAGCTCTCCTCCTCGCGATCGTGGCCGTGGCGCTGGCCCTGATCTTCGACTTCATCAACGGCTTCCACGACGCCGCCAACTCCATCGCGACCGTCGTCTCGACCCGGGTGCTGTCGCCCGGCCTTGCGGTGATTTGGGCGGCGTTCTTCAACTTCGCCGCGGCGTTCATTTTCCATCTCAAGGTCGCCAACACGATCGGGACAGGCCTCATCACTCCCGAGGCGGCGACGGAGCACGTCATCCTGGCGGGGCTCGTCGGCGCCATCGTCTGGAATCTCATCACGTGGTTCTTCGGCCTGCCGACGAGCTCTTCTCACGCCCTCATCGGAGGGTTCGCAGGGGCCGCCGTGACCCACCTCGGTTGGAAGGCAATCATCCCCGGGGGCTGGACGAAGACGCTGATCTCCATGTTCGCGTCCCCGGTTGTCGGCCTCATCCTCGGCCTCCTGCTCATGACGGCCGTGACCTGGCTCTTCCATCGCTCGACACCATCGCGGGTGGACAAGTACTTCCGCAAGGCTCAGCTCGTCTCGGCTGCCCTCTACAGCCTGGGACACGGCGGCAACGACGCCCAGAAGACGATGGGTATCATCGCCATCCTGATCTTCAGCTACAGACGGACAATCGGCCAGAACCCCGCCGCGATCCACGTCTCGTTGTGGATGGTGTTTGCGTGCTATGCCGCGATCGCGCTTGGCACCCTCTCGGGCGGCTGGCGCATCGTCAAGACCATGGGGTCGAAGATCACCAAGCTGCGTCCGGTCGGCGGTTTCTGCGCCGAGACGGCAGCCGCCATCACCCTCTTTGCGAACTCGCAATTGGGTATCCCGGTCTCCACCACCCACACCATCACCGGCGGCATTGCCGGTGTCGGCGCCATGCAGCGCCTGTCCGCCGTCCGTTGGGGTATCGCAACGCGGATCGTGTGGGCCTGGTTGCTGACCATCCCTGCCGCCGCCACAGTCGCCGCCTGCACCTATCTCGTGATCAGCCTTTTTCTCTGACCACCACCCCTCCCCCAGGCTCAAGGCTCCAGACTACGGGCTCAAGGTTGAAGCCAAGAATGGAATGGACCAGGGTGGGGGCTCGGTGCCACCTTTCTCACTCTCCTCGACCGCGCGCCTGTTGGTAGCAGCCAACAGATGTGCGCACGCTGCCGGTTTCCGGTGTGCCACTGGAGAGTGTGAAACGTGGCTCCGCCTATCCCAGACCCGCCACCCGGCTCACAGCAGGGTGGGCGGTGGCCTTGAACCTGTAGCCTTGAGCGTGGCTGGGTGGGGGAGCTCAGCCGTTCTTGATGACGATGGCCTCGACGACGTTGGCCACGTCCTCGCAGCGGTCCGTGGCACCCTCCACGAGCTGGAAGAGCTCCTTGAGCTTGATGATCTCGATGGCGTCGTGGCTACCGTTGAAGAGCTCGGCAAGGGCCTCGCGGTGCACCTGGTCGGCCTCGTTCTCGATTCGGTTGATCTCCACGCAGAGGGTCAGCGCCTGCTGGAGCTGCTTGTGGTCGTGCAGCGCCACGACGGCTTGCCGAACCGCATCGGCCGATTGCACGAGCAGGTCCGCCAGCCTGAAGAAGTGCGACGGGAGCGACTTCACGTTGAAGATCACGAGGCGCTGCGCGGCCGCGTCGGTCATGTCGAGGATGTCGTCCATGCTGATGGCCAGCGTGTAGATGTCCTCCCGGTCGAATGGCGTGATGAAGGTCGTGTTGAGCGTGCCCAGCGTCTGGTGGGTGATGCGGTCCCCCTCGTGCTCCAGCTCCTTGAGGCGCTCGACAGCCGGCTTCAGGTTGTCGAGGTCGTTGATGAGCTCCCGGAAGAGGGCCACGCCGGCGATGATGTTCGTCATCGCGTGGTCGAAGAGCTCCAGGAAGTCCGTGTTCTTGGGCAGGAACCAGCGCACCGCGCACCTCCTGGCGCCTCACCAGCGCCGGACGGAGCATAGCGCATCTGCCTCGGGCCTTCACGTCCTCGCTGCCTGGGTTGGACCTCCGGGGCGGCGCCCGTCGGCGGTCGGGAAGAGGCTCCTTGGGCAGATGGCAGGCGAGGTCCGTAGAATATCCGGGAATGGTGGTCTCGGCGTTCGTGCTCGCGGCCGCGGTGCTCTCCTCACCACAGGACGTGAGTGCGACGGAGGTACGGGCGGGCACTCCCATCGTGGCCGTGACAGTGGTGCGCCACGACGTCTTCGACACCGACCAACCTGGCACCCAGGCCTGGCCGTATCGCGCCGCCAATGCTCTCCACTTCCTCACTCGCGAGGCTTTCATCCGCTCGCAACTTCTCTTCAAGTCGGGTGACCTTCTCGATCCCACGCTGCTGGCGGAGAGCGAGCGCATTCTGCGTGACCACGGCTTCCTCAACCCGGTCACGATCAACGCCCGGCCGGCCCCGAACGGCTGCGGTGGTGGTCGAGACCCACGACCAGTGGACGACCGAGGTCAGCGCCAACTACGGTCGCTTCGGCCAGCGTTCCCACGCCGGAGCGTCGATGTCGGAGGAGAACCTTCTCGGGTGGGGCAAGCGGCTGTTGCTCAACGTCGAATCGGAGAACGAGCGCAACACCGTCACGTTCCGATACAGCGACCCGCTCTTCCTGGGCCGACGGCTCCGCCTGGAGCTGGCGCGGAGCAACGCGACGGATGGCTCCCTCGACCAGGTGGCCGTCGAGTCGCCTTTCTTCGCGCTCGCGACCCCCTACGCCGGCGCCGTGCAATGGATGCGCGAGGAGCGCGAACAATGGCTGTATTCCGGGGGTCACAAGGCCGTTTCAGGAGCGGTCCGGCAGCACAGCTTCGAGCTCTGGGGAGGCATGCGATTGCCGTCGCCGAACGGGATCACGAGACGACTTCGGGTCGGTCTCTTCCATCGGTTCGTGGAGTTCGACGGATGGAGGTGGCAGGACGGTCGTCCATTCGAAGCGCCGGAGGATCGCGCCATGGCCGGCGTGCTGGTCGGTGTCGAGCGCCAGCCCTCCCGATGGACCGTCGTGCGTGGATTCAGGGGGTGGCAGCGACAGGAGGACGTCAGCCTCGGGCCGAGATGGGTAGCCTCCGTCGGCGCATCCCTTCCGGCCCTCGGGGCGGACCGGACGCGACTGCTCTTCGGAAGTGAGGCGTCGATGGCCTGGATGAGCGGGAGCTGGTACTCCTGGACATCCATGACGGTCAGCGGTCGCCTGGAGGGCTCCCGGTGGGTCAACGGGATGACCCATGTCGAGGCCGGAACCGCCAGGACCGGCGAACAGGGATGGAGGGCCCGGGTGGCGGCCGATCTCGGGTACGAGCTGGACCGGGACGCGCAGGTGACGCTCGGCGCGGACACGGGCCTGCGTGGGTGGGAGCCGGACACCTTTGACGGCACATCGAGGGTAGTCTCGAACCTCGAGTGGAGGCGCAAGCTGACCGGCGAGGTCCTGCACCTCGGCAACCTTGGCGTCACCTGCTTCGCCGATGCAGGCAAGACGTGGGGGGCCAGGATCGGCGAGCCGGCTCACCGCTGGCATGCTGACGTGGGGGCCGGCCTGCTCGTCGAGCTGACCCGGGCCTCGGTCGTGCGCATCGTCCGGGTCGAGGTCGCCCTACCCGACGACGGCCGAGGCCCGGTGCTGCTCGCGACCGGGACATCGCTTTTTTGACCCCACTCCCACCCACCCGACAGATCAGCGGATCAGCCGATCAGCACTGACTTGCCTCTTGCTGATTCGCTGATTCACTGATGAGCTGACGAGCTGGCAGGGGTGGCGGATCAGGCTCGCGACGAGTACTCGCCGGTGCGGGTGTCGACGATGATCCTGGTTCCCACCTCGATGTACATGGGCACCGAGACCGTGATCCCGGTCTCCAGCTTGGCGGCCTTCGAACCACCCGCAGCGGTGGCGCCCTTCATGGCCGGCTCGCAGTCGACGACCTTCAGCACGACGGAGGTGGGCAGCTCCACGGCGACGGGATTGGAGTCGTAGAAGTCGACCGAGATCACGGCCTCCGGGAGGAGGTAGCCCAGCCCCTCACCGAGGGCTTCGTCGCTGAGGGT
>Ga0116171_10001752_pt1 | contig 21287 bp, 14 predicted proteins | sample AD_JPNHW2_MetaG_FD_89798 | JGI IMG/M metagenome (GOLD analysis project Ga0116171, IMG submission 89798) | Active sludge microbial communities of municipal wastewater-treating anaerobic digesters from Japan - AD_JPNHW2_MetaG | ecosystem: Engineered > Bioreactor > Anaerobic > Digestate | place... | reverse complement strand
TATCTCCTCAAACTTATTATATCTGCTCTCCATAATTTTTCTTGCGTTGCAGGCAAGAAGAATAAATTTCAAATTTTTAAGCCCGATTTTCATTACAGCTCTGTTTATATCTTCTACTCTCTGCCCGGAAATAAATCCGGCTGAATTAGCAAATTTAATAACATCCGACGTAACCGAAACATCGAGCTTAATGGTTTGCGTTATTTTTTCAATATCCGCGTCAGGGCTGGAACACATCTCGAGGAGAGTGATAATGTTTTCAGGAAAAGTAGGAAGGCCTGTTATCTCTTCCAGTATCTGTTTTTTAACTATTGTTAACACCTCAACCGGCTTCAGCACAAAGGGAATCTGAACCGAAGCAACAGTTACTTTACCGTCGCTCTTTATTATAAAAGACGAAGGATTTATTCCCATGCTCTTCAGAAACATTACTATAAGGGCAATCCCGAGGCCAGCACCTTCTGTTTCATCTTCAATTTGATCATAGATATCATTAAAACTCGATTTCTGAGCTGCCAGAGCAATTCTGCTGTTTATTCTGCTCAGTTCTTCGGGAATTATAGGAACACTATTTTTAACAGTAAAAATAAACGAATCGCTTTCCTCTGTAATATTGAAATTAATACTATGTTCATTATTCAGAATATCATTTTTAATAGATTCGAAATCTCCGACAACTTCATCTTTAAATTTTTCAATACCTTCTTTATATTGGGCAGGATTATTTATATCGAGACTGTTTATGTTAAAAAAAATTCTTTTGGCATTTGCCTTTAATGAATTAACAATAAGTTCCCTTAAAATAGTCACCACTGAATATATAAGGTACTGTAAATCATGTTTAGCCAGTTCTCTTGTTAATATGCTATTAATAAACATCAGCAAGTCATCAGTAACATATTTAAAACTCAGCTTAACTGGCTCACCTTTAAATATTTTGTCATAAATCTGTTTTCTCTGTTCTATAATCATAAAAATCCTTAATAATATTATTTATAAGCGTAAACTATGCATAATCCGGAATATGGAACAGTGTTAGTTTTTCCGCGGCATTCTCCATAATTTTCCGTGCAGCTTTAAGCGTATTGGGGCCGGTTAAATTGCAAATATTCAAATAAATTTTAATTAACTATGATTATAAATATTAAAATGTGTTGCTTAATTAATCAAGATTATATTATAATAAATCTAATATATTTGACAAAAAATTCAGTTATAATTATCGTTTCGCCTATTAATGACAGGGAGCTGTATTCAAAATGCAGATTAGACTCTGGGGTGTAAGGGGCTCTCTTCCTTCTCCTATAAACAACGAAGAATACACAGGCAAGATGCGCAGAGTTCTTGACCTGGCAATTAAGAATCAGATTAAAAACGGAGAGGAAGTGGATAACTTTATTTCCGCCCTTCCTGACGAGCTACGTTATGTTTTCGGCGGTGATACAACATGTGTGACCGTTAAATCCGATTCAGGAAAACTCTATATCCTTGACTGCGGGACCGGTATCAGAAGACTCGGTAATGTTCTGATGGATGAGGATTGCGGAAAAGGAAAAGGAAACCTCAATATAATGATTACCCATAATCACTGGGATCATATTCAAGGGCTTCCATTTTTCAGACCAATTTATGTTCCGGGAAATGTTCTGAACTTCTATTCTCCATGGAAAAAACAGCAGGAATACCTTGAAAACCAGATGTCCTCACCCTATTTTCCAGCTACATTTCAGGGGACAGCTTCTACAAAAAATTATCATTTTATTGAGCACGCAAGAACTACTCCGCTTCAGCTGGAGGATGATCTTTTTGTAAGCATATATCCCCTGAAACATCCACAGGGATGTTTTGCGTACAAGTTCACACAGAATAATAAAACTTTCATATTCGCCACTGACACTGAATTCACCGGTGAAACTATCGAATCATCAGGCCCGACAACTGATTTCTTCAAGAACGCAGATCTTCTTATTCTTGATTCACAATATACACTCAATGAAGCATTTCTGAAAGTGGACTGGGGGCATACAAGCTATACAATGGCTGTAAATTGCGCTACAAACTGGGATGTAAAAAAACTCATCATGACTCATCATGAACCAGCCTATTCTGACGATATTCTTCAGGAAAACTATCTGCTGGCTCTTGAACACAAACAGCTTCTGTCAGATGTAAATACAGAAATACTCCTGGCAAGGGAGGGGATGATTTTTGACCTTTAAAAAAATTGCAGCGCCAACATTCATAATCCTGCTCGTTCTGACTCATACTTCATACTCCCAGAGAACCAAATCAAGTCTCAGTGCAGGAAACCAGAGACATTCAGAAAAGAGCCTTAAAGACAACAGGTACTTTTTTAATTTCATCAACACTACCGTCACTAACAGCGGATCTGAGGAAGAAAAAAAAATATTCACAGAAGCAGCCAGGCGTGATCTGATCTCCAGAATGCTTTACATGAAATTTTCATTCAATCCCGCAATGAACGAGATCAGAACAACTCAGCTTCTGCTGATTGATCTTTTCAGTAAAATTGCAGTCCGTGAAATTGAAAGCGCTGCAATCCTTCTCAACGAAATAGCGCCGGAAGTTCTTAAGACAGGAAATAAAGCATCCAAAAAATATATGTCACTGGGCTACCGGTCCGCGGACTGGGCCGAAAAAGTAATGATAATGTCCGATAACCTCCCTGAAAAAAATTACTCGATTAAAATTTATGAATATGTTAAAGCAATAAAAAACGCCAAATACTGCAAGCGCTATGCAATAATAGCTTTAATTGAAAACAGGATACCTCCTGAAAAAAGAGGGCGCATAAATTATAATAAATACGATACTGTTAAAGAACTCATTGGTAAATATATCCCGGAAAATATAGAAAAGTACAGCAGAATACACTTTGATAATTACTACAAAGTAGACCCTGCCGCATCACTGTATGATACCATTATATTAAACCCGGAGCTTGATAAAATTCCGGAGTACAAAAACTACATTAAGGAAAACTGATGATTAAAAGAATCCCCTCTATACTTTTTTTCACCTTTACTATAATCTCACTCTCGTGCGCTGAGTCGGGAAACGGATACGAGCTGTCCGCCGGATTATCCGAAAAAGCTTTCTACAGTAAACCGGACCAGATCATAATGCAGTTCGGGAAAAACAGCGGAAACTGCCAGCAGAATTTTATTCTGGCGAAAGCCTACAAGGAAAAAAAAGAACTGAAAAACGCACTGATGTATTATGCAAACAGTTGCTTTGATAAAAAATATAATTTCAATATCAGACTGTTTCCTCAGCCTGTTTATACTTTCATTGAATCTTCAAGGGGCAGGAGCATTTTCTATAACGATTCCATTTACGAAATTGCATCCATATTCTTTGACTACGGCGAACATGAATATGTGTTAAAATTCACCAGCCTTATAGATGATGACGATTCCGCTCTATATAGAGAATCAGTTCTTCTAAAAACCAAATCCCTTCAGAAACTCAACCGGTTTAAACAGGCAATCGATGACCTTCAGAAAATTTCATCATCATACAGGGACAGCGATTCGCAATCTCTGATTAATCTCAGGCTCGGAGCAGTCTATGAATCAGCAGGAGATTTCTATAATGCTGCCGACTCATATATAAATGTTATTAAATCAGAAAGCGGAGTATGGCAGAACAGTGTCGCTGCTAAACGTTTAATCTATCTGACCGATGATAAGAAAATCAGGCTTGATTCATCTGAAAAATCTCTTTACTTTGCATCAGCACTTTACGATGCGGGAGAGTATGACAAAGCCCTTCTCCTTGCAGATATTATTCTTCAAAAAGATAAATCATCATTAGCAGAAAAAATTAAACTTAAAGTTCTGGCTTTAAAAAATTATTCAAAAGCATCCGCTTTCCTCAAAGAGAGAGAAGGAAAACCGGGCTATGATGCACTGCTGCTGGAACTGGCCAATATTCTCTGGGACAAAGGAAATAAATATCAAGCGGTAAAAAGCTACGATAAACTTTCTTTAACACCGGATAAAGAAATATCAGAAAGAGTTTTAACCAGGCTGTCGTTCTATTATGAAGAGAGAAAAAGACCTGAATTTATTAAGTATATGGAATTATACATAAAAAAATTTCCTGATGAAGCTCAGAGCGGACGCTTTATGTGGCTGATAGGCCGCTACTACATGAAGACAGGGAATAATTCAAAAGCGCTTGAATACTTCGCAAAAGGAATTAAAAATTATCCGGATAACAGCTATACATCATACTGCAGATTCTGGATGCAGAAAATCAGACCGGCAGACATCAAGGCCGGAATTACGGACGAAATTCTTGTCGAACTTGCAGTAAACAATCCTGACACTTATCATGCATTGACTCTGCTGAAAATTAAAGCTGATAAAACAGAATCTTCAATGCTGTTAAAACAATACGAAGATGCAAAGAACAAAAAAGATACAAAAAAAATCCAGTTTTATCATACCCTTTTATTTTTAAAAAACGGATATAATAATTCAGTTTCAGAGAGAATAAAACAGATCAATTCAGATGTCACAAACCGCTATATTGAAATTAGTGATTTAATAAAAAATCCTGTTTACTCCGGCAGCTACAAAAATTTATTAAAAAAAATTGAAGTATATTTTTATGCTGGAGATATCGATTCAGTTAACAGGGAAATAAAACTTATACCTGAAAATGACGAAGAAGCACAGACCGATCTTGCTCTTGCTTTAACCGTATATTCGATAAAACATAAATATTACAATTACTCAACCTTTTACGGGTTCAGGCTTTTACATTTGATGAAACTAAAAGAGAATCTTCCATTGCTTTCCAGGGAGTTTGCGGAAGCGCTTTATCCATACGCTTTTGAAGAATGCGTTAATGACGAGAGTAAAGCATTTAATGTCAGATCTGCTTTAGTACTCTCAATGATGAAAGTTGAGTCAAATTTTAATTTTAACGCGATGTCTCCCGCAGGTGCGACTGGCCTTATGCAGCTTATGCCTCCCACGGCTAATGGAATTGCAAAAGAACTGAAAATTCCAAAATACGATCTTATAGATCCGTGTACTTCTATAAAATTCGGTGCCAATTATATATCCTGGCTCGATAGATATTACAAAGGCCAGATTGAATATATGGTCGCAGGATACAATGCCGGTGCCGGAAATGTCGACAAGTGGAAATCCGCTGCAGCAAATAAGGATATTGATCACTTTTCAGAATTTACTCCATTCGATGAAACAAGAGATTATATTTTCAGAACAAAAAAATACATGATACAGTACGAAACAATATATAAAAATTCAGTTAACTGATTATATTTAATATAGTCCTTTGAAAAAATGAATTCCCGCCTGTACGGGAATGACCAGATTTAAATTTATGAACTCACTCAAAAAACAGGAGAAGATATATCAGAATAATAAAATACATTATCCTTCTTATACTTCTAGTACCGGGAATTATTTATGCTCAGGATAACAGTATTGGCAAACTGGTAAAAAAAAGCGGATACGTAAAAAAAACCAATATTAACTGCGACACCAGCGATTGTAAACCTGACGATCTTCTAATTTATCCCGGAGACAGAATTATAACCGGTAAAAAATCTGAAGCGGCAATCATGCTCAAAGATGGTACTGCAATAGAAGTAATGGAAAGGTCTGACATTATTATTTTCAGCATAATAAACAAAAAAGATAAAACCCTCACAAATTTATTTTCCGATTATGGAAAATTAAAAATTATTCAGCAGAATGATTTTTTAGATGCATCTCTTATTGTTAAAACACGGACAGCTATGGTCAAATCCGTCTGCGCAACGATGAATATTATTTCAGGAAGTTCTGAAACAGGAATTTTTGTATATAAAGGAGAAGCCGGTTTCGCGAATATTGATCCTTCGATAATTGAAGCATATGTAATTAAAAACGGTTATGAATCGTTTCTTAAAAAAAGTTTTCCGCCTTCATCTCCGCATGAAGTTCAGGTCAGCCTCAGGTCTTCATGGCTTGAAAGACATTTCCTGACAAAGGATAATAATCGAATAGTAAAATATAATAAAAAAAACGGTCCGGCAGACTGGTTTTTTATAGAAAAAAAGTAAGTACAGTATGCCTCAAAAAAAATTACACTCCGCACACTCTATGGTCATTATTCTACTGTCGGTACTGATCCTTGTGAGATGCAGCACCGGTAACCAGTTTACAGAAGATGCCGAAATCCAGAAAAATATAACATCAGCAGTTAATAATTACAATTCAGATAACTGGGAAACCAGGCTTGAATCTGTAAAAAGTATATCCAAATACTCCAACACCGTCTATGCCAAGAATACCCTTCTTCTGGTTCTCAAAGCTTTAGATGATTCTCATTCAGAGGTGAGGATAGAAGTTTTGAAAATTTTGAAGAAAATGAAGGCTCCTGCAGCTGAAGAAAGAATAGGCAGTATAGCTCTCGCAGATGAAAATTCCAATGTAAGATTTTTTGCTTTTTCAGCACTTGAAGAATATGGAAATATCGTTAATGAAGATATTTTTATTAATGGACTCGATGATGCTGACTGGCTTGTAAAAGAAGCCGCTTTAAAAGGCCTGATGAAAATAAATGATCCTGAGATTCAGATAAAATATATTGATATTATCCTCAATGCTATAAATGACCGGAATATTTCAATAAAGCTGACTGCTATTTCAAATCTTAAAATAAAAGATCCATTGATCTATGAGGAGTTGGCCAGGATAATCAATGATAAAGAAAGCGGCCTTTCTGTCCTGAAAGCCGCGCTGGAACAAATTAAAGGATATAAACTTGATAGTATAACAAAAAAAAGAATTATTGAACTTCTTACTCACAGAGATAAGAAAGTTAGGATATTATCTCTGCAAGCACTCAAACAGGAAGAATTAAATCTTAATCTGTAGATCAGACTTTTTTCTCCATTGATGTAAAAATTTTATTTTTATTATCCTGAAGATCCTTTTTGTAATCATCTTTATAGTCTTCTTTTACCATTTTATCAAACAGCTGATCCTTCATCTCCTGATCCTTTTTCTTATCAGGATCAAGCTTCATAGGCTCGATATATGCCTGATACATCAGGAATAAATTCTGTTTTGACAGCCTGTAATAGTAAATTGAAGTAACTAATCTCTGGGCAGAGCTTGAATTTGTTTCATTTGTATATTTATAGTCATCCAGAATAGAATTAGCCCTCTTTTGCGCGGATTTGGCATTATCAAGATATTTCTCCATCACGGCATCGCGCTGTTTACCTTCTACTTCCTGCTGTATTGAAATCTGAACATTTCGTTTTATCCCTTTTTTCAAAAATTGGGATGAATCTTTACTGTAGCCGGTTGCCAGTTTTTTTGCTATCTTAAAAATCTCTCTCTCATTTTCAGTGAACTTGGTTGCTGATTCTTCAACCTTGTCTTCAAAATAAAGTGCGGTCGCATCAGCATACTGATCTATCAATTTCTGTACTTCAGCTTCTCCACCGCCGTAGTTCATAATTGCAGTGCGAAGAAGTTTAATATTTTTAAAATTTTCATAACTAAGTCTTTTAATAAGAGAGACAGGATTATATTGCTGATTATACTTTTTCTCTTCAGTTTGAGAATATCCTGCATTGAATAAGCCAAAAATATTTATAACAAGAAATAATGCTAAAAACCTTTTTCTAAACATAAAAACCCCCGAATCCTATTTAAAGAAAAAATAATGAAAAAAAATATTTTTCATTGAATCAAAATTATAATACTTACTAAATGGATAAAGTCAAGAAAAAATGACCTAAGCACCATTAAAATAGTGGCAGAGTAGAATAAGGAGTACTAATGTCGATAGAAAGTGTCGTAATTAAAGGACCGATTACAGAAGCAGTAAATAAAAAAATAACCGGTTTATACCTCCTTGAGCGGAATATAATACTTCTCTCACGCTGCGGTATAAAGAAAATTTTTCTCGATTTTACCCCCGGTGATCTTGAGTTATTTAATAAAAAAATTCTTAGACATATAAAGAGCTCTGAAACAGAGATAATAACGGACAGGAAAATAACTCCTGACAAAAACTCTCTTGTTCTAAAACCTGAAATTTTTCTTCAGCAGCACTACTTAAACTATCCGGATAAATATTTTAAAAAAGAGAAAGGGTCTTATCTCCCAATATTGTCAGATGAACTTTTTGAAGTAAAAGAAAAAGCAGATATTAAAAAAGCTGAAAAACTCATTTCGGAATATATTATTAAAAATACCGGCGGATTTATTGCCCAGAAAATAAATAAAAGGATTTCAATCCCTATAAGCATAAAAGTATCGAAAACCCGCATTCACCCGAATTATCTCACTATTATTAATATAATAATAGGAGTGCTGAGTTCATACTTTATATTTCTGGCTGCTGATAAAAATTATTCTCCAAAGACGATATACTGGTACATGGTTCTCGGAGGATTTCTGTTCCAGGCGGCGTCAGTTTTAGACGGCGTAGATGGTGAAGTGGCAAAATATACACTTAAAGTTTCAAAAATCGGCGGATGGCTTGATACATTCGGAGACAATACAACACTTCTCTTATTCCTGATTTCAAACTCATATCTTTTTTATACAGTAATGGGTGGAACTATTTCCCTCATTACAATATTGATTCTTTTTGTTTCTCTTTCAGTAATGCTCAGTATAATGGTGAACTATCTCTCTAAATTCAGCGATTCAGGATCACTTGTGGCTTATGACAGGGAATTTCTTCAGACATTACCATCAGACGATAAGCTCGTTAAATTCGCTTTAAGCATGAAATACCTTACAAAAAAAGAGATGTTTTCTATATTTTTCTTTTTAATCGGATTTACCGGCCATATATATATAATTATTCCCATGGCGGCATTTGTACTTTTTGCAGCAGCAGTAATTCTTACCAGAATACATTTTAAGTATATAAAGGATTTTGTTAAAGGAAACAGTTAGATGTCATCTAACTGTTTTTTTGGGATTTGCGGTGATCAATATGGATTGCTTTGACCTGTCTTTTCTTAATCTTGGGTGCTCCTTCAGGATTATATTTCTCCTGAACTTCTTCAATATTATTAGTGACAAGCATTCTTACGGCCTGTTCGGCCTTGTTAAGTATATCAATTAGAAGAAGATTTTCTTCAAAAGTAAAATCCTGTAAAAGATAGTCCTCCATCGATGTCCCCTCAGGGCACTCACCGACTCCAACTCTTACTTTCGCGAATTTTTCTGACTTAAGAGCAACAGCCATTGAATCAACACCTGCATGATTAAGATCGGACTGAAGATAATCAATCCTCAGTTCACCAAGATCAAGAGATGAATCCTCAACTATACAGATAATATCTTTAACATTGATTCTTAAAAATGAAGCTATGTATAAAACTGACTCTCCGATAAGAGTTACAAAAGTCTGAGGTTTGAGGAGTACTACGTCATTTTTCTGTATTTTACCGCGGCCGATAATAGATTTCTTCTTTTTAATCCTAACTTCTATGTTTTCATTATTAGCCAGAATATCGATTACTTTAAAACCGATATTCTGCCTGTTATTTGCAAATCTTTCGCCCGGATTACCGAAACCGACTATTAATTTCAATAAATATACCCCTTTAAAAAACTTTTAACCAGCATCTTAGTTAGACATTCGGCCGGACTTAAAGTTTCATAAAAAATTTTATTCCCGGGCTGAATTATTATTCCTTCCCGGAATCTGCCGCTGCTTCAACTACAGCTGGCTGTTCTGCAGATTCAGTTTCTTCAGCAACAGCTTTAGGCCTTTCAACTGCAGCAACTACATTATTAGCTGTTGTTAAAATTTCAAATTCAGATCCATGAACAATATCACTAACATGAATTGTATCACCGGTAAGCATTGCTGAAATATCTATAGTTATTTTTTCAGGAAGATTTCCAGGCAGACACTGAATCATTAATTCCCTTTCGACCTGCTTAAGAACTCCGCCTAATTTTATTCCTGCAGGAGTTCCTACAAGTTCAATCGGAACGTGAGTTTTGATTTTTTCACTTTTAGTTACTTTAAAAAGATCAAGATGGAGAATACTTCCGCTAACCGGATCTTTCTGGAAATCTTTTACATATGCCATCAAATCAGGTTCGCCTGATACATGCAGATCAAAAATAACGCTTTCTGAAATATGGCCTTTAAAAAGAGTTAAGAATTCTTTTTCCTGTATTTTTATAGCTTCTGATTTACCATGTGAATATACAACAGCTGGAATAAATCCTTCCGCCCTGAGCCTGTTGCAATTATTTTTCCCTGTTTTGTCTCTTGAAACTGCTGTTAAAGATTTTACGCTCATTTAAATTACCCCTTTTTTAACACTTACTATTATTACTATTATCTAAAATCTTATTTTAATCAAATAAAAAGAGAACTTACTGATTCTCCATTGTGTATTCTTCTTATAGCTTCCCCGAAAAGAGGAGCAATTGAGAGAACTCTCATATTATCAAGTCTTTTATCCTCGGGCAGAGGAATCGAATTTGTAAAAATGATCTCTTTAAAATCCGCTTTTTTTAGATTAGCAACGGCATTCTCAGATAGAACAGGATGTGAAAATAAACAGTAAACGTCTTTCGCCCCTCTCTCTTTTAATGCCTCAGATGCTTTTGATATTGAGCCTGCTGTATCAGCAATATCATCAATCAGTATACAATTTTTTCCGGATACTTCTCCGATTACATTCATTACATCAGATATATTAGCTTCCGGCCTTCTTTTGTCTATTATCGCAAGACTGGTATCCATTTTTTTAGCAAGAAATCTTGCTCTGTCAACTCCGCCGGCATCCGGGGATACCACAACTACATTTTCAATATTAAGGCCGGTCAGGTATTCAATTGCAATCGGTGTTGCATAAAGATTATCAACAGGTATATCAAAAAATCCCTGTATCTGGTCAGCATGAAGATCCATCGTCAGAACTCTATCCGCACCAGTGACCTGGATAATATTAGAAACAACCTTTGCAGATATCGGAACCCTTGGTTCAACCTTCCTGTCCTGTCTTGCATAACCGAAGTAAGGAATAACAGCTGTAATCCTGGATGCCGAAGCCCTTACGGCGGCATCAATTATAAGCAGCAGTTCCATTATATGGTCATTAGAAGGATTACATGTTGACTGTATTATGAAAACATCATGTGCCCTTACATTATCTTTTATCTTAACCGATATTTCACCATCTTTAAATCTTTTTAAATCTATACCGGAAAGTTCCGTTCCAAGGTACTGTGCAATTTCAGTAGCAAGTGCATTGTTAGATGAACCGGAAAAAATTTTAAGTGGACTATTATTCATGAGAACTATCCTCGATTTTCTTCGAAACATATTGCTCCAGAGACAACAGCTCTTCCCGTGTATTTATTCCCCTGCCTTCAATTGAATCTTTCATTGGAATAGTTTTTACAGTCAAACCTGCACTTATTATATAATTCAATGCATCGGGAAGATAATACTCCCCCTGCGCATTTTCAGTATTTATTCTTTTTAACCCTTCAAAGAGATACTTACTTTTAAAAATATAAGTACCGCTATTTACTTCATTTAATTTACGCTGTTCGTCATCTGCATCTTTTTCTTCAACAATTCTGACAAACTTTCCGTTTTCTTTAACAATACGGCCATAACCTGTCGGGTTATCCTGTATCATTGTAAGAACTACAGCACCAGTCGTATCATCTTCCGCCGAATGCATTAAAGCCTGAAAGGTCTCAGGCTTGATCAATGGAACATCTCCACAGGCGATTATGACATTTCCGTCATAATCTTTAAAATAATCTTCAGCCTGCATAACCGCATGACCTGTTCCAAGCTGTTCATGCTGCCAGACATATTTAATTCGGCTCCCGAGTTTATCAATGACTTCATTACCCCTGTAGCCGACGACGACCAGAATGTCATCAATCCCTGCAGAATTCAGGCTATCCACAACATGTTCAATTAAGGATTTTCCACATAGCGGATGAAGTACTTTAGGCAGATCGGATTTCATCCGAACCCCTTTCCCTCCGGCGAGCACAATTGAAGAGATTTTTTTAATTATTCATCTCCTAATTGACAGATTCTGAGGCGCAAGGATTCGAACCTTGGAGTGCCGAGACCAAAACCCGGTGCCTTACCGCTTGGCGACGCCTCAATCATTTCAGCTTTAATTAAAAACTATCGACACATTTCTCAATATACGCTATGAAAGTCAATCATTAATTTTAATTGCTTCGGAATTTAGTAAAATAGACCCTGTTTCCGTCATTTTCAAGGATTTTCTGCACATTTTTCGCTGAACATTCATCATTAAAGAGGCCAAAAACCGTTGATCCGGAACCGGTCATTGATGCAAAAAAAGCTCCATAATCATACAGATTCTCTTTAATAAAACCTATTTGGGGGTATGAACTGAAAATTCCCGTTTCAAAATCATTTTTAAATAAATTTTTCCAGTCCTGTTTCCGCGCAATTCCCTCACTGATAATTCTTTTTCTGTCACTACAGTTTATTACTGTATCAAATACAGCCCTTTTTAATGAATTATAAGCAGATCCTGTATTTATATGTATTCCATTATTTACCAGTAAAATAAAACTTTCATCGTTAAAATCCAGCCGGGACACCAATTCTCCTCTTCCTTCGACAAAAGCGAATCCCCCTTCCAGAAAGAACGGAACATCAGACCCTGTGGAAGAAGCAGAGTTTCGAAGCTCGTCATCAATTTCCCTTTCAAGTACCCCTGAGACAATTTTCAGAGCGGCAGCTGCATTACTGCTCCCTCCTCCCATACCTGCCCCGGAAGGAATATTTTTTGTTATACTGAAAATAAAATGTCCGCCTCTCCCGATTGAAGCCATATACTTCTTTACCGCAATAGTAATAAGATTTTTTTCCACAGGTATCTCTTCAACAATAGAAGAAAAATCACCGCCATTATTTAAAATTTCCACTGAAACTTCACCGGAGTTATTTGACAGAGTGTAATCCTCAAGTTTCAGCAGATCACAGAGATCTACCTCCGCAAACAGGCTGAAAAGATTATGATAATTATCACTTCTTCTGTTTAAGACTTCAAGGTGAATATTGATTTTTGCATATGATTTGATAGAATTACATTCCTTCTTAATCCGGTATTTTATAATTATGATTTAAAAAAATAAAATGTCAACTACAATACCGTCCCGAGACACAATGTTATATATGAAGAAAAATCCGTTAAGGCAAAAAATTTTTGTATCGCGCCGGAGTTCACTGAGCTTGCCGAAAAGTCTCAGCTTCATCGTGATTCAGTATCATTATTGATAAATACTTAAATGCAAGTCATCCTGAATTCATCTCTCCGCACTAATCAATTATAAAAATATAGGCCTTGACCTGCTTTAAGTTTTCCGTAAAAGTATAGTTTTTATGCAGCCTCAAAATATTTAACTTGAAATTAAGTACAATGCGGTGATATTCTTAAAAAAACGAAAACGTCCGATACAGGTGAAAAAATTGAAATCGATGCTCATATTTAATTACGTAATTATAACATTTGTATCAATATATTATATCATTTCACATTTATTTAAAAAGAATAAAAACAAAACTAATATATTTTTTATCTTTCTGATGATTCTTCTGCTCATCGAATTTTTACTGATAATAGCAGTAAATCTCAATCCGGCGTTTTTACAAATCTACCTTATATCAGGAAGTATAGCTCTTCTGCCTGCTGCCGGTTTTATTCTGCTGCTTTGTGTTTCCATTCTTTTCCCTGCCGAGACTGTCCGCAGGTTCAGATTTCTTCTGCTGTTTTTACTAGCTGTTATACTATGCAATATTGTATCCGTTTTCTTTATACCGGGCATCGACAAAGTAATAATCAATAATTCCATGGAGATCATTAAAAACAAAGCGGCTATTATACAGTCAGGAATAATTCTCATATTTATGCTGATTGTACCGATCCCTCTGATAATGAAAATGAAGTACACCTCTTTCCGGAGAATAAGAACTACTGTCATTTATTATCTTTCAGGCCTTTATCTTTCATATATTCTTTTCATTGCCATATATTTCAGTGGAATCTATTTTTATCATCTGCCGTTTTTAAAGAATCCGTTTCTTCCGGTACCGGTTTTGTTTATTCTGGTTTTTACCGATCATCTCATTTATAATCTTAAAAATAATGATTTTCAGAAATTTTATAAAATTCTCTCCGCCTATGCTTTTGCTTTTGTTGTTTTCTTTACGCCGCTTTATTTTTTTCTCAGGTTTTATCCTCCATTTTTTCAATCCGCTCATAGCAGTGTATGGATTAAATCCAGTATAATTTTTATCTATCTTGCAATAACCTACCGGATTATTAGACCTTATACTGAAAAATTACGGACAGGAAGACTCCAAATTTTACTCCATGCAATAAATAAAACTTTAATGCCGGTGAATGAGCTTAAAAAATTTTCGGACATGGATACTTTCTGGGAATATATTACTAATGACAATTTCCAGAATCTTAAATATTCACTCGGAATTCAGTCTGCGTATTTTATGCTCATCAACAGGAAAGATAACATCTATCAATTCACTTACGGTTACGGGCCTGATCTGAACTTTCAATTTATGGACGGCAAAAGTGAAATCGCAAAACAAATAACATCATATGATGGGGTTTTTGAAAAATCCTTCCTGCTTGCAGACAAATCAATAAAAGATATTAACCAGGATGTCCTTAATTTTTTCGATTCTAACGGAATTGAAATATCCATGGTATTTAAAAATATGTCCGACAATCTTATCGGTTTTCTGCTGTTAGGAAAAATTGAAGGGAACCAGTCCTATACATCAGATCACCTCGCCGCACTTGAAATTTTCAGAATTAAAATTCAGAACCTTCTTATTACAGGCCTCATCCTTGACGAAGTAACAGCGGAACAGGTCGCTGAACATGATAAAATTGTAGTATCAACGGTTAAACAGAGAATTATACCCGCTGAACTGGCTTCAATACCCGGGATTCGAATCAGTTCGTTCTATCTGAATAACTCATCCTACGGCGGGGATTATTTTGACTCGGTAAAAATTGCAAACGATAAAACTATAATTTTTATCGCTGAGACTTCCTACTCCGGTATTGACTCAGCTCTTATCGGGATGGAGTTATTCTCAATTCTTCATTCGCGAACACTGATATTTAACTCACCCGAAAAAGTTCTGAATACTATGAATCAGGTAATTAAAACATCGAGGCTTACTAACAGTTTTGCCCGGTGCTCATGCATGATTATTTCTTCAGACGGAAACTTTTCTTATGCGAATGCATCGCATAACCAGCTTCTTATATTTGAGCCTGAGACACAGAATTTTACAGAAGTTGAAACTGAAAATATACCATTGGGGATGGAGATGGCTCACAGATATTCTTTTACCACAGGCAAGCTGAAAGAGGGAACAATCGGAATTCTTTACTCCGACGGATTATTCTCTTCATGTAATGAAAATGGGGAAACATTTTCGCAGGATAAGCTGAGAGAAACAGTTATAAAATTTTCACGGGAAACACCCTCTGTAATTACCAGAGAAATATTTATGACCTACAATTCATTCGTCGGAACGAAAGAACAGCTGAATGATGTCACTGCTATTGTTTTTAAAAAGGTAAAAACAGAAAATGAACAACACTGAAGCCTTCATTCAGGCAGTGAAGAAATATAAAAATATTATGATCATCATATCGGGGTCCCCGGATCCTGACGCGCTTGCTTCAGCTCATGCCTTAAAGATTCTGCTTTCTTCACTTACAATTAATTCTGATATTATGATTACAAAAAAATTATCATTATCACAGAATAAAGCATTCGCCGGATATTTGAGCATACCTGTATCTTTTAAAAAAAAACTTTCCCCTGAAAAATACGATGCCTATATTGTACCGGATTTTCAGACTAACATTGTTGAAGGAATTTCAAATTTTATACCATGCGCCGCGCATATAGACCATCATACAAAGACAGATATTAAAGTGCCTTCCGACTTTTCCCTTATAAGAACCGATGCCGGTTCAACCAGTTCACTTGTCGCTTTACTAATAAAAGATCACTTACCGGTACTTGACAGAAAAAATCTCGTTTCCGCATCAACTGCCCTGATGTTCGGTATACAGACAGACACCGACAAGTATGAACATACTACACCTATAGACATTGATGCTTTACGTTATCTCTCTGAATATTCCGATCAAAAAATAATAAATAAAATTAATGGAATTCCTATTTCTCCTTCAACAATGCGCTATTACAAAAAAGCTGCTGAAAATCAGCATTCTTATAAAGACTGGAAAATTTACGGCATAGGATATATTGATATTGAACACCGTGATTCGATAGCTATCGTTGCAGATCTCCTTTTAAAAGAAATTGACAACCAGACTGTGGTTGTATTCGCTCTGGTGGAGGATAAAAGCAGAAATGACCTTTTTCTTGATGTTTCATTCCGGTCCCGCTCTGAAAATCTCGACATCAATGCCCTGATAAAAAACATAACAGCTACAGGCGGAGGAAGGCAGTATAAAGGGGCCTACCAGATTAAACTCGAATATTTCCGGGCCTGCCCTGATAAAAATTTATTATGGGAAACAGTCGAAATAACAACAATTGATAGATTAAAAAAAGCGAGAGATGGAATCTATATCAGTGAAATCAGTTCTTTTTACTCATCCGTCTTAAAACGTGCCGTTTCGTTTTTTAAAAAATAAGTGAAATACTCGCGGATAATTCATACGACATTACTTCCCGGCTTACACCATTATTTTCTCTGTTTCTGAACTGTTCACGTGCCAGCCTCCCGGAAACTCCACCCTGTATATTTTTGTGAAGGTCAAGCTTAAGTTCTGATGTTATCATCTGGAGATCATATGGTTCGGGAGATACAGTTTTAAAGTAATCGTACCTGTTTATTTCCATTTTATATTCCAGTGAGAATATCGGAATGCCGGTTAATTTGTAAAAATTTGAAAAGAAATAGTAAAGCCACCCTACATCTGTTTCATATATAGTTGAAAATTTATGGCCGAAATCCTTTTCACTGAATTCATTGTTTCCTTCCATATTCTGCAGATAAATATAATCTTCGTCATCTTCATCAAGGCTGGTACTTATATATTCTTTATTATTTTTCTGCCTGTAATCAAATTCGTATTTAAATCCCAGGCTGCTTCTATCCCATTTAAAAACTATTCCTGCATTGGGAGTTATCTTTTTTTCATTGATATTATAAGTTATCAGCATACTGTCTGTAAAACTTAAACCGAAATCTATTAATGATGAATGGTACGACAATCCTTCTCCATTGTTTCTGAAAAAACCGAATCTAAAAATTTTCATTAAATCAAATTCAAAATTTATACCAAAATCCGCAACCACTGCCTGATTCGGGATACCGTAAATATTGCTCCTTTCACAAACCTGGCTTATACTCCCCGAAGAAAAAAATCTGAACGATTCCGCATCGACAGAAAAATCAGAAGTAAATCTGTCCACCAGCTTAAGTGAATTATTATATTCACTTGAACTGATTATCCCGCTGATTCCGTGATCATCATTTAATGTTCCATATATCAGATCACGCCCCTCGCCGAAATTCCCTCTCCCTTTAAAATAGAATCCGGGATATCTATTAATCAGATTGTATGCTGAAGGAGAAAGGCCTGATAATACATTCGAAATGCCGTATTTCTCATTAAAAAAGCCGGTTTCCTCTCCCTCATAGGGAACATCCTTTTCATCAAAATAAATTGAACGGAGATAATTGAACTGAAGGTGTTTTATCCTGCTGAAAATTTCGGATTTATTTAACTGGACAGGAAGTTTAATTCCTGTTGTTAAATTTGACATACTGTTTTTTGACCGGCTGAATTGATTACCAATTGCATCTTCATCTTTGTAATCTTTAAAGCCATTTTCACTATAATCAATATCGATTGAATATTCCGGTGAAAAATATTCTAAAAATTTAATTCCGAATATTGCGCCGGTTCCATTATTTCTTTCAAGATATTTTAAATCATCGCTGCTGCTGAAAGGGAGAAAAAAATTACCGTTTACTGTTCCATTTACTCCCGTTTTGTCATAACTGTCAGCTCCGTTCAGCTGCACAATCTCGCTCGATGAAGTATTGAAGCGTGGACGGAAATAAAAAAGAGTATTGGAGTAATCCATTTCAATTTTTGTGTCTGACGCCTGTTTCTTTTCAGACTCATTAAGGGATACTGATGACGATAGAATTGTATCATCAACAACAAGTGAATCTCTGGTGATTTTGTTATGCGAAAAAGCCATATCAAGAACCATTTTCAGCGAAACTTTTCCGTAAAGAAAATCTGCAATTTCCTGTCTGTAAATTATAACCGGTGTGTGAACTACATTGACAGTGTCTTCTCTATAACTGTTGCCGTCAGTCGACTTGTCTGTTAAATTTTCATTTTTATCTACTGAATATGCAAGCGTTATGGATGGGGTATTCCCACCGGTTGAATTATATGCTGTATTTAATGTGAAAAAATCGCGCCTTGCGTCCCCTTTTTTTGAATCAGCAACTTCTTCATTTAAACTGTCGGTGCTGCTCGATTCATTTATATAATTCATACTCGCGTCCCAGTTGGGGAGTATCTTCGCGGATGTAAACAGTTCATGATAGTTTTCTTTTATGTCAGAGGATGTTTTATTTACAGTATTGAATTTCGAAGAGTGTCCTTTAAAAATATAACGGAGATTCATATCTGAAAGAACAGGGACACCGGAAGCAGTTTTAAATAACGGCTTTAATGTCTTCAGTTCAAATTCGTACCAATGCGCGTCACCATCAAGCTTTTCCGGTTCTGACACATAAATTTCATTTAACCAGATTTTACCTGTTGTCCCTGTACCGTATACAACTGCTTTTATATATTTTATTCTTTTAAGATCAGGCTTTCCTGTTACCAGGTATTTTTCAATGCTGCCGCCGGAGTCATCCGACAGTTTCAGTTTAAGTTCTTTCCACACCAGGGGATAATCAGGCGTAACCCTATACTCAATGTAATCTGTATCCGAAGAACCGATGATGAAACCAAGAACGTTTGCCGCATAAACAGATCTTGCATTCAGCCAGATGTTCAGCGTTTTGTAGTACCGTATATCAAGTTCCTTTGTAAATTTTCTTTTAATGGATACTCCGGTATATGGACCTGTAATATTATACTCCACCTGCAACGCTGTTTCACTTTCACTCTCAATATCATCTGTACTGTCGCTTCCATAAAGTGATTTATAAACACCGCTCTCTTTTATTAAAAAAGAATCAGTTCTGTAATCGCTGTCATTTATGCTGTTTACCTGTGTGACCTTTAATACCGTAGAACTATTAATCGGTGTGCTGTCATTATATTCAGGATTTTTCCACTTTGAACTTATCACTTTAAGCGTGTCTATTGAAACTCTTCCGGTAGTACCGCTGCTCTGCCTCAGGTAAAGCCTTATACTTTTTGTCTGCTGAAGTGAAAGAATCTCTGATGCAGTAACACTGCTCCAGTCGATGTAGACTCTTATCTTCTGCCATGCTCCGCTGTTCGGTGTAATAGTACCAAGATTTACAGTATAAACATTTTCTGTTGTGTCCAGGACTCCATTCCCGTCAAGATCTTCGCTTGTAAGAACACCATCACCCATAGTTGAACTGCTCAGGCCGGGGCCGGAACCTGATCTTGTAAAATTATTCCCGTTGAAAGGAAAACCCCTATCCTCCGAATATCCCGAGGAAGGTTCTGAATCTATGTACCCGTTTCTGTTCGCATCTTCTGTATCGAGTACACCATCTCCATCTGAATCTTCATCAACTGTTCCCAAATCCATCAGTAAATTCACAGAGTCAGCAGCGCTGCCTTCATATTTTACCCAGACCTCAATGTACTGCGCGCCTGAAAGATCAATAGCTGTATCTGACAGCTTTCTTGTTACAGCGCTTACTACACTACCAGCAGTAAAATTAAAATCGAAAACGAGAGATTTCTGCTGATCCTGATCAGTAATTTTATCCGCTATATGGCCCATCGCGACATTAAAAGGTCCGGGCTTCACAGAATAATTTACTTTATCCGCCGTAAAACTCTCACCTTTTAATGTCTCCGGAGAATCAGGATTCCTGTAGAAATAGTAATTTAGCACCCCACGGTTACTTTGAGGTTCAGAATCCGGCATGGAGGACAAAATCCAGTCTTTCTCAGAGAGAGAAACTGATACGATCTCATCGGAGGTCTCCATATTATCAATAAGAGCTTTCCCGAATGTATTTATATCTTTAATACTTTTCGCGTACTCTGCGTATGCTGAAAATTCAGCCGGTATAATTTTCTTTTTTCTTTCTGCAAAAATATTATATAAATCGGCAAGCCGGTCCTGTGTCAGTTTTAATGATGCGTCGCCTTCGAAAAGAAGTGTCTGCTCACTCTCTTTTCCCACATCGGGAACAATCTCAGTCTTTCCGTCTTTTGAGATAAGAATGCTTCCTCCTATTCTAAGACTTTTATTTACATTATAATCCGCTCTTACTCCTCCGATAAAATTTTCAGCTTTTGAACCGAAAGGAAGATATTCATACTTAACTTCAATTCTTGAATCAGAGCTTATTACAGGATTATTGGAATCAGTAAAAGACAAGTAACCTGAGTCGTAATCTACGCTGAACAGAGATACGGGAATTTCCCTTTCATTAATCTTTACCCTTACGCTTTTTTCGATTAAATTATCATGCTTCAGCTTAAAGCTCCGCGCTTCAACATTGTATTCAGAAACCATCCTGTACCTTGAACTGAGATATGCGTCTTTTTTTGTAATTTCACTGTATATCGCAGATGCTTTGGCAGAGGAGAGTAATGGCCTGAACGGTTCCCTGGTGGAAAAAAATATAGTACCTCCGGTCAGGTCGAGTTTATAACTGCTCAGTGAAGCTCTATCAGTATCTGTCATAATCTGATTTTCATCGTAAAAATTCAGAGTAAAATCCGATGCGAGTATATCTCTGGAACCAAGATAGTATACAGACCGTATTTCATAAATATCGAGATTTAACTTCCCGTCATTGTTTCTGTCCTCCCCTGCATCAAGAACAAAATTTTTATTGATATCTTCATCAATCGAGTAGCCGTATTTAATGAAAACAAATATTCTGCCTGAAAATATTCCCGGACCGGAAGTGAGAGCGCATGGATCCAGAGTACCGCCGCTTCGGTTGTAAACAGCAAATATCCG
>Ga0116171_10001751_pt1 | contig 21292 bp, 18 predicted proteins | sample AD_JPNHW2_MetaG_FD_89798 | JGI IMG/M metagenome (GOLD analysis project Ga0116171, IMG submission 89798) | Active sludge microbial communities of municipal wastewater-treating anaerobic digesters from Japan - AD_JPNHW2_MetaG | ecosystem: Engineered > Bioreactor > Anaerobic > Digestate | place... | reverse complement strand
GATATATAATTTTTATCGAGGGAGATCCCTCACTTCACTTCGTTTCGTTCGGGATGACAAGATTCTTTAGACCGCTTCTTCCCCCTTTAGTTATTATAGAGTCTGTCATTCTGAGCGCTTTGGACACCGAAGCTTTAGCGAAGGTGTCCAGCGAAGAATCTCCAAATCTTTCAACAACATATAAGACTCCGGTTTGGTAACCCGGTATTATATCACAACCTGTATACAACCCATACACATCCATTTTCGTAAGCCTCGGATTTAACAAGTTTAAGTTCTGAATTTTTAGTGAGATCTGAGAACATCGGATAACACTTTTCACCAATAATGACAGGATGAACAAGAAGGCTTATTTCATTGACCAACCCTGAACTAATTAAAATATTGCCAAGGATCCTTCCTGTATCAGTCAGAATGCGTCTTACTCCAAATTTCTCACTTAACCTTTTTATTGCCATATTCAGATCGACTTTCTCTTTGCCGGCAATAATGAAATGATAATTCCTCTCTCTGAGGTGTTGCAGATAGCTTGCTGGTGTTGATTCCGATAGAAGAACGATTACATCCCTGCAGTATTCAAACCTTCGGCAAGTGTGAAGCATCCCTTTAAGACTGCCTCCTGAATCGACAACAACCCACCATGGAAGAGAATCTGTTCTGTCAGGTTGACTGAAATCGGCAGGAACCTCCTCCGGTATACCTTCCCCAAACATCTCATTTCCGGCAATGATAGTCCGGGAACCTATCAGGTGGGCATCAGGCTTGTATTCACCTGCGATTTTGTAATGAAGAGCCATGTCGGGCATAAATCCCGTAAGTGATCCGTCAAGGCTCACTGAATTATGAATGATGATCTCTGGTTTCATTTATTGAATTAAAATTTATAGTAGTATAATAAATTGAAAAACAATAAGTAACGCTAAAGTTAAGAAATGAATTCAGTTTTTTCAAAAAAAATTCTTTAAAAACCTGTATTATTATAAATTAATATTTTATATTTGCAATATATAAGTAAATTAAATATATAAGTTATGATAGGATCAGATCTGATAAAAGGCTCGCTTAAAACAATTGTGCTTAAGCTGCTTGAAGAAAACGGCCGTATGTATGGCTATGACATTACACGCAAAGTAGAGGAAATGACGAGCGGTAAGATCAGGCTTACTTACGGGGCTCTTTATCCTGTCCTGCACAAGCTTGAAAAAGAAGGAGCTCTGGTGACCGAATCGGAAAATTTCAACAACAGGATACGTATTTATTACAGCCTGACAAAAAAGGGACATTCTCTGGTTGCCGAGAAGGTAAAGGAAATGAAGGATTTTATAGAATCACTTGAAAGCATAATTAATCTGAAACCAGGACTCAGCTATGCCTGAACTTAGCCTGTACAATATCGAACAGATCAGCAATGACGTCAGGAAGCAGGAGATATCATTTTCTCATCTGCTTGACGAACTGATCGATCATGTCTGCTGCGATGTTGAACAGGAGATGCAGAACGGGATCGAATTCTCTGAAGCTTATCGCAGGGTGAAGCAGAAAATGGGATCGCGCCGGCTTAAGGAGATCCAGGAAGAGACACTCTATGCAGTTGACACTAAATACAGACAAATGAAAAACTTAATGAAGATCTCTGGCATCGCCGGAACAACAATGTTGGGCTTTGCTTCCATTTTTAAGATCATGCACTGGCCTGGTGCATCGGTCTTATTGATCGCAGGGGCTTTCGTGCTGGCAGTACTTTTTCTGCCGTCGGCCCTCGAAATTCTCTGGAAAGAGACACATAACAGTAAAAAACTCTTTCTGTATATCTCGGCTTATTTTTCAGGATTGGCTTTTATAATGGGAGTCCTCTATAAAATTATGCACTGGCCGGGTGCGAACATTATTCTTACCATTGGAGCGCTGATCACAATCTTACTGTTTATCCCGGCGCTGACGGTAAATAAACTCATGGGCCCCGAGGGTAAATCAAAGCAAGGGGTTTATATTGCTGGGGCCGCCGGGCTTGTATTCCTGGTGGCCGGTATAATGTGCAGAATCATGCATTGGCCATTTGCAGAGTTCTTTATAATGCTCAGCGTAATCGACCTGTTTTTTGTTGTTCTCCCCTGGTACACAAGGAAAACATGGCGCGAGGAAAAGAATGTTACAGCAATGTTCATCTTCCTGATCATAGGCACAGTATTGCTGGTAGTCCCTGCTGCCCTTATCAGCCTTAATGTCCAGAGAAATTTTGCTGAAGGCTACTATTATCATCATCAGCAGGAACAGGCACTCAATAATTATCTGCAGCAGAATGTGCGGTCGCTACTCGACAAAAACAAGAATTCAGTATCATTTCCTGCGATGGAGCAGTTCCATTCATCGACAGAAAACCTGATCAAAGCAGTCAATGCGGTTGAGCTCAGGATGGTCGCTCTTTCAGAAGCGAAGAAAGGCCAGCCGGTCCCGGATCCCGTTCAGGCTGAACAGACGGCAGCAGGTCAGCAGATAAATTTCAGCAAGGTTCGTAATGCCTTCAGCTATGAACCGGTAAAAGCCTGTTTGTTCCCGGGGACAAAATCCAGGCTGGAGCTTGAAAAGGCCATTGCCGATTACGGAAATTATGTTGCAGGGCTCGATTCGCTTCATCTGGAAGTAAATATCAGCATGGTTTCCGATCCTTCAGCTTATCTGCCTTCAGCCCCGGGAGAGAGCGAACGGATTACCATGATGACCGGGCTTCACTCCCTGGCGCTATTCAGAAATGCCATTCTTACATATGAGACCAAAGCATTAACCGAAATTGCAGGTCGTTAGCAAACCATTAATATCTGAAATCATGAAAAACAAATATTATACTCTCGGCCTTATAACAACCGGAATCCTGTTCGGCGGTATTTTGTTCAAGGTACAACACTGGGCTGGTGCAGCGATCATGCTTATACTCGGGATCTTCATGACGGTATTTATTTTTCTTCCGCTGGCACTGCGTGATAACTATAAAGCCTATGGAAACGGTGTGAACAGGTCACTTTATATAGTAACCTGGCTGACATGTTTTGTCGTCTTTACTTCAATGCTCTTCAAGATACAGCACTGGCCAGGGGCAGGATATGGATTGCTGATCTCCCTGCTTTTTCCATATGTAGTCTTCTTGCCTGTTTTCCTTGTTGTGACATCAAGGAACAAGAATTTCAACATACATAATACTGTGTTTGTATTGCTGCTGCTGGCCGCAAACTCCGCAATAGCTGCATTACTGGCTCTTAATGTATCGAAGGAAATGAATGCAGACAGCCTGAAAATAACAGGCAATTACAACCGTGTTGAGGTTGTTCTGGATGAGGCAGGATTAAAAGGCAGCCAGTCACCCGAAGCTGTTAAGATCGATGAGATACTTAAGCTTGTTGATGAATACCAGGAACTGATCTACCGAAATGAAGGGATCACAAGAGAACAACTGAATAATGATCCGGAAATTCTTCTTGAGCCCGGTACGAGGAAACCACTCCCTGTGACAGAGCTCACCGGCAGGGAGGGATCAGTAGTGCATGACCTTCAGACCAGGCTGTCGGATCTGATAAAGCTTCTTAACGAGAATCCTGATTACAGGTCACTGGCAAAGGAAGCGCCTGTAATTTTCACCATGGGGACCTCACGGAACTATAATTATATCTGGGTCGACAGGCTCTTCAAGAACAATGTCCAGCCATGGGTCCACGCCTATCTCGATGGCCTGGAAACAAACCTGAAAATAATAAGGACGACTTTATAAGACGGAAGTGACATTAATGAAGTAAGAACATCTGAACAATCTGATGGAGAACGAAGAAGTCCCTGGTTCGCTGTTCTGATGTTCAATTGTTCTTACTTCGTTTTTCTGTCTATTGCAATAGGTAACTATTTATAGCTCAGTCCTTCATCATATTTAAAAAGTGCATACCCTTCAGGTTCAAGATAACCGGGAACATCTTCCTTGTTAACCGCAACGGCTTCTTCTGATACAGGCGTCGTAAATGGCATCTTCCCAACCGGATTGAATTTACCTGTGATGACATCGAGCAGGGCTTCTGAAGTAGTTCCGAATGTTGCAAGAACACCTTTTACATTAGCCTTGGTCTTTTCATTAAAAATTTCATCGATCACCCAGGGATTGGTATAGTTGATTACCAGCACCGTCGGTTTCTTTGACGAGATCTTATTTATGTAGGCTACATCAACATTGTTCTGTGACAATGATAACATTATCGGTGTACCTGTTGATCCGAACAAAGCATTACCAGTGGGTGTCATCCAGAGAATTGCGATTTCTGCCTTTGATGGTGAATCGACGAATTCAATATCATAACTACCATCGTTAACAGTGTAAATATTGGGAGTTCCCGGCTGCTGATCCCTTCCGCTTCGCTGCATCGATTCGAAATACACTTTTGTTTTGGGTTTAAGTGGAAGGGCCTCATTTTCGTTTCGCAGGAGAACTATCGATTTCCTGAGAGCGAGTCCTGCCCTCTCTCTGAATTTTTCGTTGTTAACCAGCTTCTCAGCAGCTTCAACGTCTACATAAGGATTCTCAAACAGACCCAGCTCAAATTTTTCTTTCAGCAGCAGAAGTACTGAGTTGTCGATATAACTTATGTCGATCATATTTTTCTGTACCACGTCGATAATACCCGCCGGATCGGAAATTCCCGAAAAGATATTTATGCCTGCCTCGATAGCCTTTTTATATCGTTCGGGAACAGAAAGTGATTCTACTCCCCAGGGCATCCTGTCGATAGGACCGGTATCCGAGTTGATGATGCCTTTAAATCCCATCTGTGTACGCAGAAGGTCGGTAATCACACCTTTATTATAGGCATATCCCACTTCTTCATACTCGGTGCCCGAGGGAAGTGAGTAGTAAGGCATTATCGCTGAAGTTCCTGCATCAATTGCTGCCTGGAAAGGAATGAGATTGTTTTTGAACATCCCGCCGGGGTATATTTCCTTTTTCCCCCAGTCGAAATGTGAGTCCTGACCTTTTTCTCCGGAACCTCCACCTGGAAAGTGCTTGGTGGTGAGGGCCACCGACCCGGGTCCAAGTTTCTCACCCTGGAATCCCAGGACTATCTCCCTTGTCATTTTAGCGACCCATTCTGCATCTTCGCCGAGGGTTCCGTTGATCCTTGACCATCTCGGTTCTGTTGAAAGATCGGCCATGTACATGTATCCTTTTCTCAGTCCCACGGAAGCCCATTCCTGACGTGCTATGTCGGCAAATTCGCGGGTAAGTTCAAGGTCGCGCATTGCGGAAAGGCCCAGTTCACCGGGCCATACCGAGAAAACAGTTGTGCCGACAGTTGATCCGGCAGCTGCATTTGTGGTAATATGGTTCCGTGGATTTGAGGCGATGATTGCCGGTATACCCAGCGGTTCGTTTTCGCAGAGTTCCTGGAGTTTGTTCGCCCATTCAGCTGTTACCCGGGTGCTTTCGTTTGAGCGCAGGATAAAATGCCTCATATGAAACTCTTTAACCATCTTTGAAGTTCCTGCTGAGCGTGAAAGTGATGCCAGATATTCATTGCCCTGGCGGTTCTGGCGTTCACCGGTTCTTGCTGCAGGAGGCTCAGCTGTACCCTGCATCCTGCCGCCCTGGCCGCCTCCTCCTTCATCGAGGTCGCTGGCATTAAGCTTACCCTCTGAACCGGCAGCTCTTCTTGTTCCGACCATGTTCAGAGAGTTGATTACCATGAAACCTGCTTTCTCCTCGAGCGACATTTTTGAAAGCAGATCCAGGCCTCTTTCCTCAGATGACAACCGCCAGTCTTCATACTTGTCAAGCTTGCCATTTCTGTTCAGGTCCTTAAATTTCAGACCACGTTTTTCAATAAGGGGAACCGTTTTATATCCCAGCTCAGGCTGAGTTTTAATTTCTTTACCTGAACTGCATGACGACAATATTAAAACTGTCATCAGGTAAAATGGAAGAAGGGAAAAGAGTTTTTTCATGGGATTCATTTTTTTTGTTTTCCGGATTTTATCATCTGTTTAACCTGAAAACGAAAATAAGAAAAATGTCTTTATGTCTTATTTAATCAGATATGTAATATAAACTATCTTGTAGGAAGGAAGGGTATAAATTCTATTAGAAACTATCAAAAAATTTCTAGTTGCTATAAAAAACCAGGGGTATGGCATTAGAAATGTATATAAAAATAAGATATACCCTATTAGAAGAGGGGGTATCTTGAAAAAAATAATAATATTATGATGTTTTATTATAAAGATTAATTATTTTTGAAATAAATGTTAATAAAATGAAAATTTCCAGAGTGCTTCTTTTTCTTGCTTCATGTGTACTGATCTCATCCGGGGCTTATTCGCAGAATGAGGAAAATTCAAAATATTCTGCAGGAGCCGATGTTTACAGCAGCTATCTGTGGCGTGGGACTAAATATGGTACAGGCCCTGCAATCCAGCCTATGCTGAGGTTCTCTGCAGGACCATTCAATGCAGGAGCCTGGGGATCATTTGACTTTCATGGTTACCAGGAGGCAGATCTCTGGTTCTATTTCGATCTGCCCGTAGGCTTCACCGCGGGATTGACCGATTATTATTACCCCGAATTTGATTATCTCGACTATTCTGCGTCAACCGGAAGCCATGCCTTTGAAGTAAACCTGGGATTTTCCAAATGGGGACTTTCCCTTAGCGGAAACTATATTCTGAACAGGGCCGGGAATGCTGGATCAGAGGGTGATGATATGTACTTTGAAGCAAAATATTCATTCAGGTCGTTATACCTTTTCCTGGGAGCAGGCAGTGGATGGCACTCTTTAAATACAACCTCGGGCGATGACAGGTTTACAATATGCAATACAGGTTTAGGAGTTACACATGATATAGTTATCACCGAAAAATTCTCTATCCCTGTAAATGCCCAGGTAATCTTCAATCCGGATACTGAAAAGATGTTTATAGTGGCAGGATTTACCCTGCAATAACAAACTGTCCGCCTCTAGGATACAGATAGAGTATCAAAAGTCAGTCCTGACCGCAAAGTAAGCTCAGCAGATCACAGGCCGCAAAGCTGGCAGCTTGTAAATAGTACTCTCCATTCGTAGTGTTATGTCCGGCAACCATAGCGTTTAATTGTGTTTCTGTTTCACGACAGACCTGTTTTTTCGTGCCTGAAATTATACCGTTATAGATTTGGTTTATCACACCCCTCTTGGGAATGGGTATGGAACAGAAAAAGATATAAAAAATAGATTATACCCCCTAATAAAATGGGGTAAAAATTAAAAAAAGCATATAATATTTGAATAATACCCTGATATTATATAGGTTTGTCATCAGAATCATTGTTTTTGTATAAATCTATAAGGTATGAATTCAAAAATCAGGAAAATTGTTTTGCTTTTACTCTTTGCATTAGCAGGGACAAAAGGTCTCTATGCTTCAGAGGGATCGCCGGTCGACTCGGGAGCAACAGCCTGGATGCTGACATCAACGGCGTTGGTACTTCTAATGATTCCGGGTCTCGCCATGTTCTATGGTGGCCTGGTGCGGTCAAAAAATGTGCTTGGGACAATAATGCACAGTTTTGTGGCAATGGGTATAATAAGTGTTCTCTGGGTGGCAGTCGGTTATGCCATGAGCTTTGGAAAAAATATCCTCGGGGGAATAATAGGATGGAATCCTGATTATTTCTTCCTGAAAGGGATCGATTCCAATATTCTTGAGGCCGGTATCCCCGAGTATGTGTTCTCAATGTTCCAGGGTAAATTTGCCATAATAACTCCCGCCCTTATTGCCGGAGCTTTTGCCGAACGTGTTTCTTTTAAAGCATACTGCATCTTCATTGCACTGTGGAGTCTCCTGGTTTATAATCCTCTATGTCACTGGGTGTGGGCTTCTGACGGATTCCTGTTTAACCTTGGTGCAAAAGGGGCAATCGATTTTGCCGGAGGAACAGTGGTTCATATTTCTGCCGGAGTCAGCGGATTGGTTGCAGCACTGTTTCTTGGTTCGCGAAGAGGATATCCATACCAGGTCATTCGACCGAACAACCTCGTCATTACCATGCTGGGAGCAGGACTTCTCTGGGTTGGATGGTTCGGTTTTAATGCAGGCAGCAGCATCTCCAGCGGACTAAGTACCGCTCAGGCACTGACAGCAACACAGGTGGCTGCGGCAGCAGGCGCCCTGGCATGGATAATCATAGAAAGCTTCCACCAGGGAAAAGCCACAGCCCTGGGATTTGCTTCAGGGATACTCGCCGGACTGGTGGCTGTAACACCTGCCGCAGGTGTAGTCCAGCCCTACGGCGCAATGATCCTCGGAATACTTGCTTCGCTGATCTGTTACATGGCAATACAGGCAAAAAACCGCCTTGGCTATGACGATTCCCTGGATGCTTTCGGGATACACGGAGTGGGAGGTATTGTCGGGGCTCTCTTCCTGGTATTCTTCATCAGAAAATCGTGGATGACAGATGCTTCATCTCTTTCCGGCGGATCATGGACTATCTGGAACCAGCTGGGAGTACAGTCACTCGCAGTGCTTATTGCAATCGTTTTTGCAGGGGGAATGACATTTATTATTATATGGACACTAAATAAGTTTGTCAGATTCAAAGCTTCGGAAGATGATGAGATGGCAGGCCTCGACAGATCATATCATGGAGAAAGGGGTTATGGTATGCTGAATCCAAGTTAATATTACGATCATTAATATTTAAAACATGAAATTAATTACAGCAATAATCCGTGAAGTACAGCTCGATAAGGTGCGTGAAGCTCTTATTGCAGCAGAGATTACAAGGATAACCGTAAGCCGGGTTTCGGGGCATGGTCAGCAGAGGATAGAGGAAATGTACAGGGGACAGAGGATCGTTCCCGACCTGATACCTAAAATTAAAATCGAGATAGCCGTGAATGATTCATTTGTCGATATAACTGTCGATGCAATTCTCCGGTCGGCAAAGACTAACGGAACCGAGGGTGTTGTTGGCGACGGTAAAATATTCATAACTCCTCTTGAAGAGTGTATCCGTATCAGGACCGGAGAGAGAGGAGGGAAGGCTATATAAATGAAGTAAGAACATCTGAACACCCGAATGCAGAATTAAGAAGTTCTTGTCTGCCTGCATGCTGGCTTTATCGCTAAAATTACCCCCCCGGGTATTTTTAACGCCCAGCCCTGCTGTCCGGATATTCTGTTGTTCTTACTTCAAAAGACTCCCGAAAAATTATTCAGATGATCAGCTCAGGAATAATTTGAGATCATCCTCTACAGTACCGATTCCTGCTATTCCGAATTTCTCGACCAGCACTTTTGCAACATTTGGCGACAGAAATCCCGGAAGAGTCGGTCCTACATGGATATTCTTCACTCCAAGATAAAGGAGGGCTAGCAGAACGATCACCGCTTTCTGCTCATACCATGCAATGTTAAATGCAATAGGCAGCTTGTTTATATCGTCGAGTCCGAATACTTCCTTGAGTTTCAGCGCGATAACAGCCAGTGAATATGAATCGTTGCACTGGCCTGCATCAAGGACTCTTGGAATTCCGTTAATGTCGCCCAGCTGAAGTTTGTTATACCTGTACTTTGCACAACCTGCGGTAAGAATAATTGTATCCTTTGGCAGCGCCTGGGCAAATTCTGTATAATAGTTACGGTCCTTGAACCTGCCGTCGCAGCCACCCATAACAAAAAACTTCCTGATAGCCCCTGATTTGACCGCTTCCACGACCTTATCGGCAAGAGCAATAACCTGGTTATGTGCAAAACCGCCGATTATCTCGCCCTTCTCAATTTCCACGGGAGCCTTGCATTTTTTTGCATGTGCAATGATCTCTGAAAAATCCTTCTGTCCGCCTGCAGGCCTGTCGGCAATATGCTTAAATCCGGTGAATCCTGCTGATCCTGTTGTATATACTTTATCGAAATATGATGCATCTTTCTTCGGAGGTACTATACAATTTGTTGTAAAGAGTACAGGGCCGTTGAAGGTCTCAAAATCTTCTTTCTGCTTCCACCATGAGCTTCCGTAGTTTCCTACAAAATGGCTGTACTTTTTAAATGCCGGGTAGTAATTTGCAGGAAGCATCTCACTGTGTGTGTAAACATCAACACCTGTTCCTTCGGTCTGTTTCAGCAGGTCTTCCATATCCCTGAGATCGTGTCCGCTGATTAGAATCCCGGGATTATTTCTTACACCGATATTGACTTTTGTGATCTCGGGATTACCATACCTTGTTGTATTTGCCTTGTCGAGCAGAGCCATTGCTGTTACCCCGAATTTTCCTGTTTCAAGGACAAGATTCACAAGCTGGTCGGCACTCAGCGAATCATCAATCGTTGCCACGAGTGCATCCTGCATGAATTTATAGAGCGCCTTATCCTCAAAACCCAGGTTATAAGCGTGCTCCGTATAGGCTGCCATCCCTTTTAATCCGTAGATTACTGTTTCGCGCAATGACCTGATATCCTCATTTTGCGTCGTGAGGACACCTACCGACACGTTCTTTTTTTCAAATTCTTCAATGGTATCTGCCGTCCATGTAGCGGATTCATGCACTTTCACCGGCATTCTGCCTCCAGCAGCGAGGAAAAGCTCCCTTATCTCCGAGCGAAGGACTAGTCCTTCCCTTATCTTCGCGACAAAACGATCGTTGTCGAAATTGGCATTGGTGATGGTCATGAACAGGCCGTCAAAAACAAATTTGTTCACCTTGTCATTTTCAATTCCAAGCTCCCTTGCCCTGGTACTGTAAAATGAAATACCCCTTAATACGAACATCAGGAGATCCTGCATGTTCGCAACCTTTTCGTTCTTTCCGCATACACCGGTGATTGTGCATCCGGTGCCTTTGGCGGTTTCCTGGCATTGATAACAAAACATACTCATAATTAAATAATTTTATAGTTTATACTCGATTTATTTCCTTCTGCAAAATTACTCTATATTCCGGATCGGGTGCAAAAGTAGTCTGATAACAAAGTGGAAATTGTAACATTTGTTACAAAATAAGCTTTTTATAATATTCATAAAAAAAGACGATATTTGCAGGCCTGGTTAAAAATGATCTTACCGCGTACTATTCTATGCGTCTGTTATACCTGATAAAAAGCTTTGATTTCGGAGGTGCGGAAAACCATGTGAAGGAACTGGCAAACTCAATGTCGGACCTCGGGAATGATGTTTTTGTTGTATCAGAAAAGGGGCGACAGGCACAACTTCTTGACAGCCGTATAAAGTTCATAAGCCTAAGACTTTATGATGCTTTCCTTCCATTTCAGATAATTTTTCTTTGTTACATCATTTACCGTTACAGGATCGATGTGATCCATGCACATAAAAGGCTGGCAATACTGGCTGCTGCGTTCTCGGGATGGATCATGAACAGGAGCGTTGTTGCCACTGTCCATGGCCGGCCACGGTACGACATGCGCTCCCGTCTGTCGAGGAGACTGACTGACAGGGTAATATTCGTGAATAACACAACATACCAGGCAAACTGCAACAGGAGACATTTCAGAAATAAATCGGTGCTAATACATAACGGTGCCAGGAAAAGTGTTAATGATGGGTTAAAGAACCATTATGCGATGCTTTATGTCTGCCGTATCGACAGAAAGCATTCAGAGGTGATCTCAATGATCATAAATGAGGTTATTCCGCAAATAATAAGAAGGTATCCTGAGGTTACATTTGAGATTGCCGGCGACGGTGAGTTTTTTAACAAACTGAAGGAAGAGGCAGAAGCTATGAACGATAAGCTTGAGCGCCGGGTTTTTATTTTCCATGGTCTTCTGGATGATGTTTTTCCTGTGGTGAACAGATCGGGTATAGTAATGGGAGTGGGCAGGGTAGCCCTGGAAGCCCTTTCATGCTCAGTACCGGTAATTTCTCTTAACAGGAAATTCATGGGTGAAATGATCTCAAGAAACAATTTTGAGTTTTACCGTCAGAATAATTTTGTAGCCATAGGGCACCATGAACCCGATCCGGTTATCCTGACAGGCATCCTGGATGAATATCTCCGCGATCCGCTCTTCTGGCACAACGAGACAAGAGAACTGCATAAGATTGTAGAAAATAACCTCAGCATCGAAAAGGTAGCGGCAGAGATTTTTAGACTTTATTCTCAGGCCTGTCTTTCAAAAAACTAGCCTGCTGCAGGATCTCTTCATTTTACTTTTCAAGGCTGAATTTCTATATTTACATAATCGTTGATAAATCTAACATTGCAAGGCATATGAAAAAGTTGATTTTTATTATAGCTGTTGTAATATTCTCAGCCTGTGCTGATAAGAAATCAGAAGATATACAACATAATCCCGCACCCGCAAAATTTGATCCTGCTACCCTGGTAGTGAAAGAATCCGCAGATACCGGGCTCACCGGCCAGTTATTATATATGCCTGTTTACTCGAATATCCCTTACCATATCGTAGGTGTGAGTGAGTTCGACATGAGCGCATTTGTTGCGGTTCATAATACCGATCTTATGAATCCTGTCAGGATAACAAAAGTCCTGTATTTCGATACACATGGCAAACCGGTATATGATTTCCTTACTGAGGGTCCTGTAGAACTGGAACCACTTGCTACCAGAGATTTTTATGTTCCGTATGAGGACAAAAGCGGGACCGGTGCAAACTTCCTTATTGAATGGGTATCAGATAAACGTGTCAGCGAGCCACTGATAGAATCGATCACCATCAGCCTGAAACCTAATCAGAGTGTTGCCTTCCTGAGCCGTGGAAAAGTGATAAGGGAGAGCAGGTAGGAAAAACCCGGGAAGCAGTATAGTCTCTACTTCTGAGGATCGTTTTGCGGATCTCCGGGTTGAGGCTTATCCTTTGTTTTATTCCTGATCTCTTCAGCCAGGTCATCAAGTTTGTCTGCAGCTTTGGAAGCAACTTTTTTACCGAATGCTTTTGCTCTCTCCAGGTGTTCCTTGGTCTCTTTCTCAGCTTTGTCGCCAAATTCATCAAGTTTTTCCTTTACATTGATTTTTTTGGCATCCTCAATCTTTTCTTCAACGAAATCTTCAGCCTTGTTCAGAGAATCCTTGATTTCACCGAAAGCCTTGCTTTTCTTAACCTTGTCGACCTTCTCGTCGATAAAATCGTCGGCTTTGTCTATAAGTTTTTTTGCTTTCTCAGCCCAGCCCTCTTCTCTGGGTTCTGAAGGTTCTTTTTTTGTTTCTTCTTCCATAATATCTATGATTAAGTTCGTTTTCCGGAATTCTATATGCAGGGAGGATCTGCCATTCTGAATTAATTCATAAAGATAACGAATTTTATTCACCGGAAGATCATGGAACAGAGGGCCATACTTTTATCTTTTTTCTTTGTTCTTTTATCTTGTTTCTTTGTTCTTTTATCTTGTTTCTTTATCTTTGGTAAGTGTTTCCAGACGTGCTAAATAATTTTGTATATGCTTATAAGGACATTTGCCAGTGCCGTAACCGGTATTGATGCCGTAACAGTGACAATTGAGGTTAACGTTTCGCGGGGCATCCGTTTTTTTCTTGTAGGGCTTCCTGATGTTGCTGTCAAGGAGAGTCAGCAAAGGATTGAATCAGCGCTTCGTGCCCTGGGCCATAAGTGGCCTGGTAAGCAGGTGCTTATAAACATGGCTCCTGCCGATATCAGGAAGGAAGGCTCATCATACGACCTTCCGCTGGCATTAGGAATACTTGCTGCCGATGAAAAAGTCATAAATGACGAAATAGGATCATATATAATGATGGGGGAGCTCTCTCTCGACGGCACATTACAACCGGTGAAAGGTGTACTTCCAATTGCGCTCAGGGCCCGTGAGGAAAAATTTAAAGGGGTAATAGTACCTGTGAAAAATTCGCGCGAAGCTGCCGTTGTCAGCGGGCTCGATGTATATGGCATGGAAAATCTGGGTGAGGTAGTTGATTTCTTCAATGGAACGAGGAAATTCGAACCTGTAAAAGTTGATCTGCTTGAGATTTTCAATAGTGAGGCAAATAAATATGATATTGACTTTTCCGACGTAAGGGGGCAGGAGAATGTCAAAAGGGCCCTTGAGGTTGCTGCCGCAGGAGGGCATAATATACTCATGATTGGTCCTCCCGGTGCAGGTAAGACAATGCTTGCAAAAAGAATACCTACAATCATCCCGCCATTGACTCTTGAAGAAGCCCTGGAAACCACGAAGATACATTCTGTTGCAGGCAAGATCGACGACCATACTGCCCTTATGACGCGACGACCCTTCAGATCGCCGCATCATACAATATCTGATGTTGCACTTGTTGGCGGCGGCACTTTCCCGCAGCCCGGAGAAATTTCACTCGGACATAACGGCGTACTCTTCCTTGATGAACTGCCAGAATTCAAACGTACTGTTCTCGAAGTAATGCGCCAGCCTCTCGAAGACAGGGTAATAACAATCTCCAGGGCTAAATCTTCTGTCGACTATCCAGCCTCGTTTATGCTCGTCGCGTCAATGAATCCATGCCCCTGCGGATTCCATAACCACCCCGAAAAGGAATGTATGTGCTCGCCCGGAATGGTCCAGAAATACCTAAACAGGATATCAGGCCCCCTGCTCGACAGAATAGATATTCATATTGAAGTAGTCCCGGTGAAATATGATAAGCTCTCCGACAGCCTGAAATCAGAAAAATCGGAACAGGTGCGTGAAAGAGTGGTGAGAGCAAGGAATATTCAGGCTGCACGTTTCTCATCTGTCAAAGGAGTATATTCGAATGCCCAGATGTCATCGTCGATGCAACGACGTTACTGCCAGCTCGACGAAACAAGCGGAAGACTGCTCAGGACGGCTATGGAACTGAGAGGATTATCAGCCAGAGCTTATGACAGGATACTGAAAGTTGCACGAACCATTGCCGACCTTGCAGAATCAGAAAATATAAATTCCGAACATATCTCTGAAGCCATTAACTACCGTAACCTCGACCGCGAAGGCTGGGCCGGATAACTATCACAAATCCTTAATTTTCAGTTTAAACGGTTTTTATTTGCCGTATTAACGGAATTTGTTAATTTTACTTTTGAAACTGACCCGATTCCCCAGGCATGGATCTCACCCGTAAGATTCGTACATTATTAATGGAACAACGCCTGATGTTTGTGTACAGGGGCATTGTCACAAACGAAAACTCCATTCCTCTTCTTATGCTCCTCGAAAAAGAGATGGAAACATCAGAGTTCGGCTTCGTGGGCCGTAAACGCCTTTTCATGTTTGTCCTCGAAAGCCTCCAGAATGTATCGCGGCATACTACCAAATCAGAACATTCCGGCATGTCGCTGGTGGTTTATTCTAAACATAACGGGGGATATACAGTAACCACCGGCAACGTGATATCCTCAATACATATCGACGACCTGAAGAAAAGACTTGATGAGATAAACAACCTGCCCCTGAACGAAATCAGAAATGTTTACAGGCAGATGCTAAGCAACTCAGAGCTCAGCAATAAAGGTGGTGCCGGCCTGGGACTTATAGAAATGGCAAAGAAAACAGGGAATAAGCTCGATTACGACTTTCTGCCCCTCGATGACGAACACTCCTATTTTATACTCAGCAAAACAGTCGACTCCGAAGGCGTGGGAATCCATTTCGGCGAAAGCGACAAACATTTCAATGGTGAAGCAGTAGCCCAGCTCGAAAGAATAATGGCAAACAATAACCTTTACCTGCTCTGGTCGGGACATATAACCCCTGACGTGGGCAAGGAGGTTATCTCATTCACCGAGGCTAAACTCTCTGAAGACGATATAGAAGCAAACCAGCGAAGAAGAGTATTCAGCATCCTCGTCGAGATCATCGAAAACGTTGCAAAATACAGTCCCGGCAAAGAACCCGAAGAGAAATTCGGAATGCCTGTAGCTATGATAAGATTTGAAAACAAGACCTATTCACTTACCACGGGTAACCTGATCCTTAATGATAAGGTTCCGCATCTGAAGGAGAAACTTGAAATAATTAACCAGTACGATAAGGTGGGACTGAAGGAGTTATTCAGGAGATCATTGTCCGATCAGTCAATTAACCCCGAAAGCACCGGCAGCATGGGATTGATCGATATGGCACGAAAATCGGGCAGCAAGCTGGTATATGAATTTGAGAAAATCAACGATCAGTATTCCTACTATACTCTTACGGTAAAGGTCGAAGACCAGACTGTTTAGCCGAACATCTTCATTTCGAGCTGGTTGCCATCCCAAACCGCATAACTGCTGTGTTTTATCCAGTCGCCCAGGAATACTATCTCTCCTCCGCCTTTTAAGGGGTGTACCATCGCGAGATGCCTGTGACCGAAAACAAAATAATCGATCTTCTCCTTTTCAGCCACTCTGCCGGCATACCTTATAAGATCTTCATTCTCCTCTCCCAGAAATTCGAGTGAGATGCCTTTCCCGAGCCTCGAACTTAACGACCACCTGTGGCCTATTGCAACACCAATCGCAGGATGAAGGGCAGAGTAAAGCGCCCTGAGCAGACGGTTATGAAAGATCCATAAAAGGATTTTATACCCGCCGCTTCGTGACCCCAGTCCTTCACCATGAGCTATATGGAACCTCTTCCCGTTCAGGGTCGTTGTATAAGGCCCGGTATGAATCTTCATACCACACTCCATGGAAAGATAATCGTTTACCCACATGTCGTGGTTACCTGTAAAAAAATGTACAGGCACTCCAGAGTCGGTTATAGCTGAAATTTTTCCAAGGAAACGGGTAAAACCTTTCGGGACGACATGTCTGTATTCCCACCAGAAATCGAAGATGTCGCCTACGAGGTAAATCTCTGATGCCTCCTCTGCAATTGTATCGAGCCACTTGACAATCTTCTTCTCCCTTTCCCGGGGAGGTGCACCGGCATTCAGTCCGAGATGAAAATCTGATGCAAAAAATACCTTGCCGCCGACTGCCATAATACTATTTGTTGAATAGTTGCATGAGTTTCAGCTGAAGAGCCTTCCCGTGAAGGTTGGTTGCGATAATATTACCCTGTGGATCGAAGAGGTAATTGGCCGGCACTGATTTTACATTGAAAAGAATGGCGTTTCTCGGATTTGCCGGATCCTCTTCCCTGGTGTTAATCCATGGAAGCTCATCGAACTTCACTGCTGTTCTCCATTTGTCTGCATCACCGTCGAGGCTTATCTGGTAGATTTCAAAACCTTTCCTGTTATAGAGCCGGTAAAACTCCTTGAGCTGAAGGTTCTCGGTAACACATTCCCTCGATTCTGAAACCCAGAAGGCAAGCAGCACATATCTGCCTCTCAGGGAGGAGAGCGCTACCGTCTTTCCATTGATGTCTTTTAAAACAGGATCGAGCTTTACTTCAGGAATTTCTTCGATCAGCTGGTTCAACTTTAAAGCATTGAATTGCCTCATGCCGTCTTCAAAGGTTTTGATCAGAAGCCTGGTATGCCTCGATTCGGGATAATATTTTTTGAGCGTATCGGAGGCAATCTTAAGATACTGGAGATCGCGCTGGTCGTACAACACATAGGTCTGGTCATTAAGTTTCTGGTAGAGAGCTTTGATGATTGCCAGCGACTTAACATTATTAATGATAAATTCTATATTGAACTTCCTCTGTTCCTTAGCTATTTCAAGTGCTTTATCGGAGAGTGCTTCCCTGGTTGATGCGACGCCGGATTCCGATGATGCATTCCTGTAAAGAAGGTCGAGAGAGTCGAGCCTCCGGCGCGTTTCAAGTAACCTGAGATCAAGATCCCTTACAAGTGACGAGCCTTCAGAGCCCTGAACGGTATAGCTTTTGTAAAGCTCTTCGCCGGGGAATGAAAGGGTGATTCTTTCGCCTGGTGCGGCGAGCAGGGTTACAAAGTTTTCCGATGAAAAGCCTGCCTGGTAAAAATCGGGTTCGGCAGCGGCAATTTCTGTTTTGAAATTGCCTTTCTTACTGATCTTAACCGAGTCGATAAAATCGGTTTTATTGACATCTATTTTGTTGATAACTATGTAGTCACGGGTAGAGTTTGTGATCTTGCCGCTAATCGATACAGAGTTGTTATTCCTGCAAGAGGAAAAGGCGATTACCGGGATTAGCAGGAGCAGGTATTTTCTCATTCTTATCAGTTATTGAATAGTTCAGACAATTTTTTCTGGAGCATCTCTCCGCGCAGATCGGATGCGATAATCCTGCCCTCCCTGTCGAGCAGGAAATTGGATGGAATATGTTCAAGGTCAAACAGCGGAACGACCACTGACTGCCAGTATTTAAGGTCGCTGACATGTATCCATCTTTCCAGGTGATCCTGCTCGATTCCTTTAATCCAGGCCTCCCTTGTCTTGTCGAGGGAAACCTGGTAGATCTGGAATCCCAGGTGATGATACTTGTTGTATGCTTCGACGAGGTTTGGATTTTCGTTGCGGCATGGTTTGCACCACGATGCCCAGAAATCGAGCAGTACTATTTTGCCCCTGGTTGATGATAGCATAATCGTATCTCCATCAGGACCCGGCAATGAAATTTCGGGAGCTGTAGCAGGCGCATAGAATTCAGGGGCTTTAAGTTTTTGTGCATCGAGGTCGGATTTCAGTGAAATCACCTGCTCATGCAATGATTTAACTGGTTCATAATCGGGGTACTGCCTGAACAATGATGAATCAACTTTAATAAAATATTCAAAGTCTTTTTCAGGATGAAGGATATACTCTCCCGGCGCAACCTGCTGGTACAAAGCTACGAGGCTGACCAGGGAGCTTAGATTATCATCGATATATTTTTTTGTATAGAGGTTCAGGTCGTCGAGTTGAACCTGGGCAAGAGAGTCGAGTCTGTCCATGACAGCCGCCAGCTGGTCGGCACCCATATTCCGGATATATACATCGTAGAGGCTTTTTAGCCTGGTAATGGTTCCCAGCAGCTTCTTATTGTATTCCATCATCAGTTCAGTGCCCCTCGATCCGGTAACAGAAGCCGGATAATTCAGGGAGTCCTGGTATGCTTTGATATTAATATTCTGGCCAGGTTCCAGCAGCATTGTAAGGAAATTTGTTTCATCAGTCTTGAGAAGGTAGAATGCAGGAAATCCGACTCTCCTGCTGAAGCTGAAGGTACCGTCATCGGAAATTAATGCTGAATCAACAGTAATGAGATCGGTGGATCTCAGCTCGTCGAGGTAAAGAAAATTACCAGGTGCGGGGGCTAATAGTTTGCCGTTAATCTCAATATTGTTATTTTTACATCCTGCAACAATCAGGGCAGTTAATAACAAGAAAGAAACTTTTTTAATCATTAATTGGTACAGATTAAATTAAAGATCTTCAAAAATTATTGAACTGCAAAGTTATTTATTTTTTTCAGCGGCAGGTATATGGCAATTCCTAATATTTTTTAACCCCGGCTCACCGGTTTGTAATGTGAATAAAAAATGTTATCTTAAAAGGCTTTTTTGCAAACACAAATTGTGATTATATGAGTTATATCAAGTTTGACAAGGGAAAAATAGTAAATCTTGAGTATTCGCTGGGAAGGGAAATTCTTAGGACAAACAGGGCAGGGTCCTATGCCTCAACAACAATCGTTGACTGCAATACACGTAAATACCATGGTTTACTGGTTTGCCCTGTCGATGAGCTGGGTGGCGGCAGGTACCTGCTGCTCTCCTCACTCGATGTAACGGTAATAAACGAAAATCAGAACTTCAACATAGGAATAAGAAAATATAAAAGCGACTATTTTAGTCCCAAAGGGCACAAATATATCGAGGATTTCAGCGCCGAGCTGATCCCCATGCGTATTTACAGGGTGGGAAATGTACTTCTCAAAATGGAAAGGCTCCTCGTTCATTATGAGGAACAGCTGCTTGTAAAGTATACTGTGCTCGAAGCCACTGAGACGATGAAACTGCAGATAAGGCCATTCCTGGCTTTCAGGAGTATCCACGAGCTGACACATGCAAACCTTTCTGCAAACACCAAGATAGAGAAGATCAGGAACGGTATCAGGTCAAAGATGTATGACGGATTCCCCTGGCTCCATATGCAGTTCTCCTCAAAAGCCGAATTTATACATGTACCCGACTGGTACCTGGGTGTTGAATATATTGAAGAGCAGCGCCGCGGATATGATTATTCTGAGGATCTGTTTTCTCCAGGATTCTTTGAAATAGAAGCAAAAAAGGGTGATGAGATCGTTCTTTCTGCTTCAACAAAAGAAGAGATGCCGGCAGGCCTGATGGCTAAATTTGACAAGAACCTTGCCGGAAAGATCCCGAGAAGCAATTTTGTCAACTGTCTTCGTAATGCTGCACAGCAGTTTGTTGAGAAGAGAGGCAGTGACACATTGATTATCGCAGGCTATCCATGGTTTGGATCCTGGGGACGGGATACCTTTATTTCACTTCCCGGGATTGCCATGGCAAGGCATAAGCTGGCACTTTACAGCGATGTCCTCGACACGCAGGTCAGAAGGATGAAAGACGGATTGTTCCCGAATATGGGTACAGCCGGCAATTATGCTTTCAACTCCGTCGATGCCCCGCTATGGTTCTTCTGGGCACTCCAGCAGTATGTTCTCAGCGGTGGAAAGAACTGCTGCGAAAGATATGGAGCCGCTGCAAAATCCGTCCTGCTGGCATTTAAGAACGGTACAGGCTTTAATATCAGGATGCGGGAAAACGGACTTATCTACGCCGGTGCTCCGGGCAAATCACTGACATGGATGGATGCCGTCGTAAACGGCGTTCCTGTTACACCACGATCGGGATATGCAGTTGAGATAAATGCCCTGTGGTACAATGCTATCTGTTTCACCCTCGAAATGGCAAAAACAGAAAAAGATAAGGCATTCATCAGGGACTTTGAACATCTGCCGGAGCTGATAAAGAAATCTTTCCTGGAGCTTTTCTGGGACGATAAAATTGGATACCTGGCCGATTACGTTAATGATGAGGAAGGAAAGAATTTCTTTAAACGTCCGAATATGGTAATTGCAGTATCACTGCCATATTCCATGCTCGACAAAGACCAGATGAAGATGGTACTCGATGTTGCCGACAAGGAATTGCTTACGCCCAGGGGTCTGAGGACTTTATCGCCGGGACATAAGCTTTATAAGGGTATTTATTTCGGCAACCAGGATACAAGAGACAATGCATATCATCAGGGGACAGTGTGGCCATGGCTGCTCGGGCCGTTCTGTGAAGGATGGCTGAAGGTTTACGGCCTCCAGGGAGTACATAAAATAAGAAGCCTCATATATGGACTTGAAGAGTGTATGAGTGAACATGGTGTCTCCACTATTTCGGAAATATACGATGGCGATCCTCCGCAT
>Ga0116171_10001749_pt1 | contig 21306 bp, 11 predicted proteins | sample AD_JPNHW2_MetaG_FD_89798 | JGI IMG/M metagenome (GOLD analysis project Ga0116171, IMG submission 89798) | Active sludge microbial communities of municipal wastewater-treating anaerobic digesters from Japan - AD_JPNHW2_MetaG | ecosystem: Engineered > Bioreactor > Anaerobic > Digestate | place... | reverse complement strand
CTGTGGAAATCCCGCCCCCAACCACCCCCGGGATTCCCACAGCTCCCACAGCCCCTACGACAACTAGGGGACATTTCTATCGAGCTAACGATGGGGACATTTCTAAAGAGTCTTGACAGGGGCACCTTCTTGAAACCCAGAAGATGGAGGCTCTGGGCAAGATGGCGGCTGGCTTCGGACACGACTTGAACAACCTTCTGCAGTCCAACCTCGGACTCGCGCAAGTTCTTAGGGAGAGGCACAGTGATCCGGAGCGTGTGCTTCAGGGAGCCGACGAGCTCGAGCAGTTGGCAAGACGAGGTGCGACTCTGCTTCGGCAGCTCCTCTTCTTCTCAAGACGGGTACCATCTAAATCAGAGCTGCTCGATCTCAATTGTCTCGTGCGAGAGGCGGAGAGTTTGGCTCGTACGATGCTCTCTGAGAGCATCCGCCTTGAGGTGAGTCTTCGTGGCGGAGTTCTGCCAGTGGAGGTCGACCGAGAGCAGATGCTGCACGCCCTTGTTAACCTGGCCGCGAGTGCCGCTGAGTCGATGCCGGATGGCGGGCGGATCCAGATCGAGACAGCACTGGAAGAAGGGGAAGCCTCAGTCAGGATCGCCGACACGGGTCGAGGCATCGCGCCAGAAGCGTTGCCTCACCTTTTCGAGCCGTTCTTCTCCGTCCGTGGCAAGTCGATCGGAACGGGGCTTGATCTGGCTGTTGCGCGGGAGATTATCTCCCAGGCAGGGGGCTCCATCCGGGCTCATGACCTCCCGGGAGGTGGCAGCGAGTTTGTTGTCATGCTACCTCTTGGGGATCCCAATGGACTGACGACGGAAGGGCTTGAGGAGCTGGCAGTGGTCACCGAGAGCCACGGGCATGGTGAGCGCTTGCTCATTGTCGAGGACGAAACGACCGCCCGCGAGGTGTTTGCTGAGGTCCTTGGGGATCTCGGGTACAAGGTCGTGGCGCTGGGGTCGAGCGAGGAGGCGGGGTCGCTGCCTGCCGAGCCCCCGTTCGACCTGCTGCTCGCCGATCTCGTGCTGCCGGGTGCTACGGGGCTGGACTTGGCCCAAGGTCTCAAGGACCGGTGGCCGCACCTGAAGGTCGTCCTGATGTCAGGCTACTCTGACGCCGAGACGATGGGAGCGCTCGCTCGCATTCGCGCCCGCTACTTGCAGAAGCCGTTCGACATGGAGACACTGGCCCGGGAACTGCGGGCGGCTCTCGAGGGAGCGTGAAGACCATGTCCGAGCGGCTTCGGGTCTTGATCGTTGAGAGCTCGCCGAGTGAAGCCGAGCTGATGGTCCGGGAGCTGCAGCGCGCCAACCTTGAACCCGAGATCGAGCGGGTCGAGACCGAGCCAGCTTTCGTGGGGGCGCTGGCCGACGGCGTTCCGGATCTTGTGCTGTGTGGACTCGGGCTCCCGGCTTTCGGAGGCCTTCGCGCTCTTGCACTCACTCGGGAGCACGCGCCCGGGGTTCCCGTGATCATTGTGACCTGCTCCATGGGTGAGGAAATGGCCGTCGAGTGCATGAAGGCCGGAGCGGCTGACTATGTGCTCAAGGACCAGATCAGGAGGCTGGGTGCGGCCGCCCGCGGCGCTCTGGAGCGGCGCCAGGAGGAGTACGCGCGGAGGATGACCGAGCGCGGCCTGGCGGAGTCGGAGCGGCGTTTTCGCACCTGGGTCGAGCTGACGCCTGCTGCGATCTTCCAGATCAATGCCCAGGGTCGGTACATCTTTGCCAACCCGGCCGCGTGCAGGCTCGCCGGCCGCTCGGCAAGTGAGCTCAACGGCATGTCCATCCACGACCCGACCTCGCCTCTGGGGCAATGGGAGGGGGAGGGTGTCTTCGAGGCGCTCCTGAGGGATGGTCAAGTCAACGCCGAGATGACGCTTCGAAGCCAGGACGGAACCGACGTGGAGGTGATCCTGGACGGGGTACGGCTGCAGGAGGACAGATTTCTGGCCTTCTGCACCGACATCACCGCTCGGCGGCGTGCCGAGGCTGCGTGGCGTGCCGCCGAGGCGCGCTACCGCACTTTCCTTGACTCCACCTCGGACCAAGTGTTCCTCAAGGACTCGCGGCTCCGATACCTGTTCTGCAACCGTGTCGGCCTCGACTACTTGCGCCGCTCAGAGCAGGAGGTGCTTGGTCGGACCGATGCCGGGCTCATGCCGTCCGACCAAGCCGCGGCCTGCCAGCGGAGCGACCACGCGGCCCTTGCCGCCAGCCGCCCTGTCCTGGGCGAGGAGACGGCCGGTGACCGGTCGTTCGAGGTTGTGAAGTTCCCCGTACCGCTGGCCGGCGGCGAGGTGGGGGTCGGGGCGTTCATCCGGGACGTAACCGCCAAGAAGGCTGCCGAGCGCGCACAGGTCGAGTCCGAGCGACGATACCGGGCGCTCTTCGAGGGCGCGTATGACGGCATCCTGCTACTACGAGACAGCCGCATCATCGACGCCAACCCGGCCGCCGAAGAGCTCTACGGGGCGTCGCGTGCCGCGCTCCTTGGACGGCACCCCGGGGAGCTCTCGCCAGCGCAACAGCCCGACGGGGCGGAGTCACTCGCCCATGCGGATCAGGCGATGACCGAGGCATTAGCTGGCAGGGTGCAACGCTTCGAGTGGCTCCACGTCCGAACGGATGGGAGCGAGTTCCTGGCCGAGGTGAGCCTAAGCCCGCTGCAGGTCGGCGACGAGACCCTGGTGCAGGCGATCCTGCGAGACATCACGGCACGCAAACGTGCCGAGGAGGAAATCCGCCGGCGCGAGCAGGTGCTTGAGCGGATCTTTTCCATCGTGCCGGTTGGTCTGTGGTTCGCCGACGCGGAAGGCAAGCTGCAACGTGGCAACCCCGCCGGCATCCGGATCTGGGGCGGCGAGCCACAAGTTGGCATCGACGGGTACGGCGTGTTCAAGGTTCGCCGCCTCCCGGGACGCGAGGAGGTATGGCCAGAGGACTGGGCGCTAACACGCACGGTCCGCGATGGTGTGACGGTGGTGGACGAGCTGCTCGAAATCGATGCCCTTGACGGAGAGCATCGGATCATTCTCAACTCGACCGCGCCGCTGTTGGACGAGCACGGCCGGGTCGAGGGGGCCGTCATCGTCAATCAGGAGGTGACTGACCGCATCAAGGCCGAGGACGCGCTACGCGCCAGCGAGGAGCGCTACCGCTCGCTGTTCGAGGGGGTGCCGATCGGGGTCTACCAGACCACACCCGATGGCCGCATTCTCGTGGCCAACGAGGCGCTGGTCCGGATGCTGGGGTTCTCCTCTTTCGATGAGCTGGCTAGCCGCCACCTCGAGTCGGAAGCGTACCAACCGGGGTACCCGCGAGCGGTCTTCCGGACCCGCATCGAGAAGGAAGGCTCTGTCGTCGGGTTGGAATCGGTATGGCGGCGGGCCGATGGTTCGCCGATCCATGTCCGGGAATGGGCCAAGCTCGTGCGGGCGCCCGACGGGAGCGTCCAGTGCTACGAAGGGACGGTCGAAGATATCACCCACCAGACTCGCTTGCGCGAGCAGCTCTTGCATGCACAGAAGATGGAGGCGGTGGGCCGGTTGGCCGGGGGGGTGGCACATGACTTCAACAACCTCCTCCAGGCGATGCTGAGCCTCTCGGAGGTGTTGCGACGGCGGTCCCAGGACCCGGCGAGAGTCGGTGCCATTGTCGACGAGCTTGGCCAGCACATCAAGCGCGGTACGGCGCTGACTCGCCAGCTTCTGCTCTTCTCCCGTCAGGAGACCGTCAGGCCCGAGAGGCTCGACCTCACCGAGCTGGTCGAAGGATCGAGCCGACTGCTGGGTCGGCTCCTGCGAGAGAATATCGCCTTCGCGGTCAATGCAGAGCCGCAACCGTTGCGCCTCACGGCGGATCGGGGTCAGATCGAGCAGGTGCTCATGAACCTGGTCGTCAATGCCGCCGACGCCATGCCAGGCGGCGGCTCGCTCGTGATCAGGTGCGGAGCGGTGCCGCCCGACGCCGTCTTCATCGAGGTCGAAGACACCGGTGCCGGCATGTCTCCTGAGATCCTCGAGCACATCTTTGAGCCGTTCTTCACGACTAAGGCCGCTGGCAAGGGAACCGGGCTCGGCCTCGCCGTCGTGCACGGCATTGTGACGCAGCACGGCGGTCGAATCGAAGTGCACAGCCAGGAAGGTGTGGGGACGAGGTTCCGGATCCTGCTCCCGGCCGAGTTTTCCGGTGAGCAGCCCAGGGTCGACATCGCGGAGGTCGAGCCGGCTGCACTGGCGACCGGCAAGGGTGAGCGGGTCCTCGTCGTCGAGGACGAGCCGGCCGCGCGCCAGGGTCTACTTGAGCTACTCGAGGTCCTCGGGTACGAGGCGGTGGCGGTCGGCAGCGGTGGGGAAGCAGGGCATGCCGCCGCCAGCTCGACGTTCGACCTCCTCTTGACCGACCTCATGCTCCCCGATGTCTCGGGCGCTGATCTCGCGGTCACGCTTTCCGAACGGTGGCCTGAGATGAAGGTCATCCTCATGTCGGGGTACGCCGAGGACGAGTACGTCCGGCTTCGTGCGTTCACAGGTGTCGTGCGGTTCCTGCAGAAACCGTTCGACGTCGAGACGCTGGCCCGGGAGCTGCGCGCCGCCCTGGGGGGCGAAGGTGGGTAGCAAACCATCTTTGCGCCGGGGCCCGCTTCGGGCCGTCCCGCGCACGGGAGACTACCGGGCCGTCATTGCCCTGGTCGTGCTGGCGTGCCTGGCGGTGGTGGTCGTGATCGGGGGCGTGCTCGCATTCCGCAGCTACATGGCGCAGCATCGCCGCGAGGCTGAGGCGCTCCTCAATGCGGTGGGCGACCTCAAGGTGGGGGAGCTCGTGCAGTGGCGGCGCGAGCGTCTCGGAGACGCAGCCGCCCTTCAGCGCAACCCGGTGGTCGTCAGCCTGGTCCAGCGTGCGCTGGCGTCACCGCCCGACGAGCAGGCCGCGGAAGAGCTCACGCATTGGCTTCATGTGGTGCTCGAGGCCTATTCCTACGACCGCGTCATGCTGCTGGATCCGCGAGGTATCGTACGGCTGGTGGCTTCCGGATCGGTCGGTCCCACGCCGCACCATCTCGAGCAGGACGCCTCGGTGCTTTTTCACCAGCGGGAGCCTTTCTTCATCGACTTTCACCGCGACGGAGAGGAGGGGCCGGTCTTCCTCGCGGTCGCGGCGCCGATCCTCGCCTCCGACGGTGGCTCCGTGTCCCCTGTCGCCTTGGTCGTGCTGCGCATCGACCCCACGAAGTACCTCTATCCGCTCATCCGGCGCTGGCCCGCTCCCAGCCGTACGGCGGAGACCTTGCTCGTACGTCGTGAAGGACAGGATGTCGTCTACCTCAACGAGCTACGGTTGAGGACCGGCACGGCGCTGCAATTTCGCCGACCGCTTTCCGAGCGCTCACTGCCGGCGGCGATGGCAGCCCTCGGCCAGGTTGGCGTGGTGGACGGGATCGATTATCGCGGCAAGCCGGTGCGCGCTGCCCTGCGCCAGATCCCCGGCTCCAACTGGGCGCTCGTGGCACGGATGGACATCGAGGAGATCGATGCTCCCGTGCATGGTCGGCTGGCCATCCTCGCCGCGCTGGTCGGGGCGCTCCTGGCATTGCTCGGTGCCATCGGCGGATTGCTGTGGCGGCAGCAGCGCACCCGCCACTACCATGCGATATTCGAGGCCGAGCGGAAGTTCAGAACGCTGTTCGAGAGCATGGCCGAGGGCGTCGTGTTGCACGAGCTGGTTCGCGATGGCAGTGGCAAGGCCGTGGACTACCGCGTGCTCGGCTGTAACCCGGCGTCCGAGCGACACACCGGTATCGCCGTCGATCGCGCCCGGGGAGCACTTGGCAGCGAGCTCTACGGCATCGACAAGGCACCCTACCTCGACACCTACACCCGCGTCGCCGAGACTGGCGAGCCAGTGGCTTTCGACGCGTACTTCCCCCCGCTCCGACGCCACTTCTCCATCTCTGTGGTCTCGCCTTCCCCTGGCCAGTTTGCGACGGTCTTCGAGGACATTACCGAGCGCAAGCAGCGTGAGGAGGAGCTCCGGCAGAAGACCGAGGAGATGGAGCGCTTCACGTACACGATCTCCCACGACCTCAAGAGCCCTCTGGTGACAGTCCAGACCTTCCTCGGCTACCTGCAAGACGACCTCAGGGCCGACAACCACGAGCGGGTGCGGCTCGACATCGGCTACATCTCGGCAGCAGCGGAGCGAATGGGCCGGTTGCTCGACGAGCTGCTGCGCATGTCACGTCTGGGCCGGGTGGTCAACCCGCCAACCCGCGTGGCGTTCCAGGAGCTGGTGCAAGGAGTGGTCTCGGCAGTGGCCGGCCGAATCGCCGAGCGAGGAGTGCAGGTCGACGTGTCGGATACTCCGCTCATGCTCTGCGGTGACCGCCCGAGGCTCGAGGAGATCTGGCAGAACCTGCTTGACAACGCCGTCAAGTTCATGGGGGACCAGCCGCGGCCGCGTGTCGAGGTCGGTTCCGAGACCGGACCCGATGGGACGGTCTTCTTCGTGCGGGACAACGGGCGGGGAATCGACCCCCGCCACCAGGGCAGGGTGTTCGGTCTGTTCGAGCGTCTCGACGCGCGGGGCGACGGCACAGGTCTCGGGCTCGCGCTCGCAAAGCGGGTCGTGGAGCTGTACGGAGGACGGATCTGGGTCGAGTCGACGGGGACTGGCTGTGGGAGCTGCTTCCGATTTACGCTGCCCAAGGCGCTCGAAACGGATGATACGGGGGTGACCACGTGATAGGCGAGCCGGTGACAGTCTTGCTGGTCGAGGACGATGACGCCCATGCCGAGATTGTGCGGCGGAACTTCGAGAGCTTCCGGGTTGCCAACCGGTTGATGCGGGTGGCGGACGGCCAAGCGGCGCTCGACTACCTGCATCGGGAAGGCGAGTTTGGCGAAGCCGGGCACGCCCCGCGGCCTGGGCTCATCCTGCTGGACCTCCGTCTGCCCAAGGTCGACGGGCTCGATGTGCTGCGAGTAATCAAGGCGAGCCCGGACCTCGGTCGAATCCCTGTGGTGGTGCTGACCACCTCGTCGGCCGAGACCGACCTCGTCAAGGCCTATGACTGCCATGCGAACTCCTATCTCGTCAAGCCCGTGGACTTCCACCAGTTCGTTGCACTCATGGAGTCCCTGGGCTACTACTGGTTAGCGTGGAACGAGTTCCCATACGGAGGGTGAGTGATGGAAGTGACTGGCACCCTCCGGGTCTTGATCGTCGAGGACGACCCGGCCCACGCCGAGGCGATCCGGCTCATCCTCGATCACGAGATGCCCGGGATCACCGTCGACGTGGTGGCGACCTTGGACGAGTACCGGCAGCTCGTCAGCATCAGCCGGCCCGACATCGCCCTGCTCGATTTGAACCTCCCGGACGGCCGGGCCGTCGACGCCCTGAATGGTCGCGCCGATGAAGGTGCCTTCCCTATCCTGCTCATGACCAGCTACGGGAATGAGGCCACCGCAGTCGAGGCAATGAAGGCGGGTGCGCTCGACTACCTCGTCAAGTCGGCAGACGCCTTTCGCAGCATGCCGCGCACCCTCACACGGGCGCTCCGCGAGTGGGAGGCGATGCAAGGGCGGCGCCGGGCGGAGCAGGCACTGCGCGACAGCGAGGCGAGGTTCAGGTCGCTGTTTGAGGCGGCGCCGTTGGCGTACCAGTCGCTCGACGAGGAAGGGAGGATAATCGAGGTCAACCGGGCCTGGCGTGAGCTTCTTGGCTACCCCAGTGACGAGGTCATTGGCCAGTGGTTTGGCGACTTGCTCCTGCCCGCAGCCCGTGACAAGTTCCTCCAGAACTTCCCGCGCTTCAAGGCCCTCGGCGAGATCCGCGGGATCACGCACGAGATGGTGCGGCGGGACGGCCGCCCAATTCTAGTCGAGTTCGACGGGCGGATCGGCGTCGATGCCGAGGGGCACTTCAAGCAGACACACTGCCTCTTGCGGGACATCTCCGAACGGGAGCAGATGTTGCATGCCCTCAGGGAAAGCGAGGAGATGCACCGCTCGCTGCTCGATCACGCTGGGGTGGGCATCGGTCTGTGGGATCTCGACGGCCGGTTGCTCCTTCTCAACCGCCTGGGTGCCAGCTATCTTGCGAGTGAGCCCGAGGCACTAGTCGGCCGGACATTCCTGGAGCTTTTCGGAGCTGAAGCAGGTGAGGTCTTTCTCCGGAGGGTCAGGGTGACTGCAGAGAACGAGAGCCGGACCGAGTACGAGGACGAGGTCTCATTGCCAGTGGGAACGCGGTGGTTTCTGTCGATGTACGCTCGGGTGCTGGATGGTGCAGGGAAGGTGCGTGGCGTGCAGATCTTCTGCCACGACACTACGGAGCGGAAGCAAGCCGAGCAGGCGCTTCAGGAAAGCGAGCGGCGGTTTGAGGCCTTGACGCGGATCTCGCCAGTCGGTGTGTTCCGGGCTGATTTCCATGGTGCAACGACCCTCGTGAACCCGAAATGGTGTGAGATCGCCGGCATTCCAGCGGACGCGGCTCGGGGCGACGGGTGGCTTCAGGCTGTCCACCCGGACGACCGTGCGAGGGTCGAAGGGGGCTGGCAAGGCGCAACGCCCGATGAGCGGAGTCTCGTGGCCGAGTATCGGTTCCTGCGACCGGACGGATCGGTGACATGGGTCATGGGCCAGGTGGCGCCGGAGATCGACTCGAGTGGTCAGCTCACCGGCTACGTCGGCTCGATCACAGACATCACAGAACGGAAGTACGCCGAGGATGAGTTGGAGCGGGGGCGAGCCGAGCTTCAGGCTGTCTACGACCATGCTCCTGTGATGATGTGCGTGTTGGATCGCGATCGCCGGGTGCTCTATGCAAATCGGGCGTTTCAGGAGCTCACGGGGCGCTCAGGGACCGACATCAAGGAGGACCGGGCATGCGGTGTTCTGGGGTGTATCTACGCACTTGACGACGACAGAGGCTGTGGTTTTGGCCCGCGCTGCGAGAGCTGCTCATTGCGAGCGGCCATCGCAGACTCGTTTGCGAGCGGTGAGGGGCACCGGGACGTGGAGTACCAGTCGAGCCTGGTGATTGCCGGGAAGACGCGTGATGTCACCTTGCTCGCGGCCACCGCCATGATCCCGTCGACAGGGGAGCCGCGCTTGCTGCTGTGCTTGGAAGACCTGACCGAACGCCGTCAAGCTCAGGAGGCTCGCGAGCGCGCCGAGGCGGCACTTCGCCAGACCCAGAAGGTCGAGGCAGTTGGCCGTCTTGCGGGAGGTGTCGCGCACGACTTCAACAACCTGCTCCAGGCAATGATGGCCACCGTGCAGTCGTTGCGAATGCGGTCCAGTGACCCGGCAGCCGTGCGATCGGCACAGGAGCTCGAGAAGCAGGTGAAGCGCGGGGCTGCACTCACCAAGCAGCTTCTGCTGTTCTCCCGCCGCGAGCAGCCGAAGACCGGTCCGCTTGACCTCAATGATCTGGTGCGCGAAGCCGCAACACTGCTGCGGCGCCTACTCCCGGAGAACATCCGGTTCGCCACCGAGTTCGCACCCGGCGAGCCACAAGTCGAAGGTGACCATGGCCAGCTCGATCAAGTGCTGATGAATCTCGCGGTCAATGCCAGAGACGCCATGCCCGAGGGCGGCCGGCTGGTGGTCAGGACGGGGTTGCGTGGGGATGCCCAGGTGTTGGTCGAGGTCGAAGACTCCGGGATCGGCATGCCGGAGGACTTCAGAGAGAGGATCTTCGATCCGTTCTTCACCACCAAGGGCGTGGGCCAGGGCACCGGCCTGGGTCTCGCCGTGGTCCATGGCATCGTCAGTCAACACGGGGGCCACGTCGAGGTCGAGAGCGCGCCGGGTCAGGGCAGCACCTTCCGTGTCGTGTTGCCGAGGGTGTCGATGCCACAACTGCCATCGGCAGCGACAGAGACGACTGCTCAGTTTGCGCCGGGGCGAGGGGAACGGATCCTCGTCGTCGAGGACGAGGCAGGTGCGCGCGAAGGGCTGGCCGAGATTCTCGATATGCTCGGCTACCTGCCAACGGTCGTTGGAAGTGCCGAGGAGGCCCTGTGCCTGTCGGACAGCCCGCCGTTCGATGTGTTGCTCTCCGATCTCATGCTGCCAGGGATCACCGGCGGGCGGCTGGCGTCGAGTCTTCTCACGCGCTGGCCCGCACTCCGGGTGATCCTCATGTCCGGGTACCTGGAAGACGATCGAGTCAGGCATGAGCTGCCCACGAGAGTCCGTTTCCTGCAGAAGCCTTTTGACCTGGAGACGCTTGGTCATGAGATCCGTGCCGCGCTCGACGATGTGGGCGTCGAGTCGAGCCCACCCGCTCCATGATGGAGGGCGTCACGAGCGCTTTGCTGCAGGCCCCTACCTCGGCAGGTGGTTGACCAGCAGGCAGAAGAGCCCCATGTCGCTCACGCTGTCGACGACTGAGCCGAACCAGATGGGCTGCGTGGCGAAGCTGTTGACGCCCACGACGCACGCTGCGAGCTATCGGGATTCTCGCCTGAGCCGTGACCGTCTGTCTGCTGTCGCGCCGGTGCCCGGGCTCAAGCCGACGACGGCGGCTCGGCCTTGGGGCGGGCGCGGGGAAAGTACTTGGGGAGGCAGTCGGGGCAGAGACCGTGCGTGAACTCGGCGTTTGAGCGGTCGCGAACGTAGACCTCCATCTGGATCCAGCTCCCGGAGTCGTCGCGAATGCGCTTGCAACCGGAGCAGATAGGCAGCAAGCCGGAGAGCGTCTTGACCTCACCCAGAGCGCGCTGCAACAGCTCGACCCTGGCGGCAAGCTCCGTCTGGGCACCCTCGAGCTCGGAGGCCGTGCGCGCTGTCGTCTTGAGGATGAAGGTCACGGTGATCCCGAGGTGGAGAACGGTCGTCGCGCCGAAAAACAGGTACTGGCCCGGCGAGTCGGCGAACACGGTGAATTCCGGATTGAGCGTGACCCACGCGGCGCGCGCAAGCATGGTTGCCACCATGAGCGCGAACTCGACGGCAAGCACCGAGTACAGCAGTGACCGCCCGGTCCCCTCCTGCCTCGCCAGCAGCACCACGATCGCCGCAAAGAAGGAGGCGCCCGCAACCATCAGAATCACGGTGCGGATGGCGATCTGGTCGCTGACGAGCAGGAAGTAGAGACAGGGAACGAGCGCCGCGCCGGACGCGCCGTACCACGTCCGTGTCATCCGCTCGAGGCCGAGGTAGCGCCGCATGCCGTCGAGAAACACCGGTGGTGCGGTTAGGATCAGTAGGTTGGACATGATGACCGAGGGGACGATCGGGATGATCCCGCGGAGCCCGGTGAGCAGGAAGTTTGCCGCGATCATTGCCGTCCCAACCGTCCAGTGGGCAAAACCGGGGTATCTGCGGTGCGCCCAGAGGAAAAGGAACATGATCACGGCAAGAGTGGTGGACACCGCCCCGCTCAACAGCAGGAGGGCTCTCATGTACCAATCCCTTGCGGCGTTGGTTTGGGCGGGTCAACGAAGGCGCCACCTGCAGGTACCGCTCGCGGCTCACGAGCGAGGGCATGACTGGCTCGAGGTTTCTGAGGATGGCAGACAAAGCCCCCATCCAGGAGGTTCGCAGTCTGGTCGTGTCGGTTCACGGATTCTCCGGGACCCCTGTTGCCGCCATGCCCAACACAGGTCGTCATCACTCCAGGCGCTGTCCTGGCCCAAGCATACTCCCCTGTGGGTGCGTCCTCGGGTTGCGAGCGACCGTTATACCTACGTTCCCTGCAGAGCCTCTCACGTCTGGGCCTCTGCGTCGACCCTGGAGAGCTCTCGAGCTTCGAGCGCGGCGCGCACCTCGTGAGTGAGAGTCGCGAGGTCAAATGGTTTCTGAAGGAAGCGGACCTGGTGGCGGCGAACCGCCTGCTGGAGGACCTGGCCCTCCGAGTACCCTGACATGACGATGACCGCGAGGCCGGGCCAGCGGTCGACAAGACCGGTGGCAAGGTCGATTCCCGCCGCGCCGGGCAGCATCTGGTCGGTGAGCAGGAGGTCATATGCTGGTTCGGCAGGCACCAGCCCAGCCTCCTCGCCGCTTGCCACGGCGGTGACCTCGTAGCCGAGGCCGGCAAGGGTCTCGTGCAGCGCGTCCCGAGTGCCGTCCTCATCCTCGACGAGGAGCACCCTTTCGCCCCGACCCACCGCGAGTGGCGGAAGCCCCATGCTGCTCGTCTCCACGCGCGAGGCTGCGGGAGCGTCGATGCGGAGCGGGAGCGTGACCCGGAACGTCGAACCAGCACCGGGAGCGCTCTGCACGGCCACGCGCCCACCGTGGGTGGTGACGATCGAATCGACGACGGCGAGCCCGAGCCCGGTGCCATGTCCGGCCTGCTTGGTGGTGAAGAACGGTTCGAACAACCGCGTCTTGACCTCATCACTGATCCCGACGCCGGTGTCGGTCACCTCGATGTACACCTCCCCTGGCTCGCCTCGACCCGCCCGCAACCGGAGTCTTCCACCGTCGGGCATTGCATCGGCTGCATTGGTGACGAGGTTGAGGAGTACCTGCCCCAACTGGCCACGGTCGCCGAGGATTGGCATCCGGCCGTTGCCGACAGTCACCTGAATGCTCACGTTCTCCCGCACCAGTCGCTGGGCCAGGAGGGTGCCATCGCGCAGCACGTCGCCCAGGTCAAGCTCTTCCTGCTTGCTGACGTCCTTGCGGGCGAAGATCAGGAGCTGCCGGGTTAGCGCCGCCCCTCGTCGGATGAGCGCCTCCAGGTCCTGGACGATCCGGTCCTGACGTGCCGTGTCATCTCGACGCCAACGCAGGAGCTGGGCGAGGCTCGTCTGCGCCTGAAGCAGGTTGTTGAAGTCGTGTGCCACGCCGCCCGTGAGCATCCCGATGGCCTGTATCTTCTGGGCGTGCACCACCTCCGCCTCGAGCTGCTTGCGCCTGGTGATGTCGCGCGCCACGCCGAGGATGCCGACCGCGTGCGCGCCGATCATCTCCCGTGTCGCGGCAATGTCGCAGTCGATCAGCGCTCCCTGCGTGTTTCGCACGCGGACGTCTAGGGGCGCGATAGCCTCCCCCGCGAGCAGCGTCGCAAAGACCCGCAACGCCCGTTCGCGGTCCGGAGGCGCGACCAGACGTAGGGCTCTTCGGCCGATCCACACCTCCGGCTTCCAGCCGGTGAGGCGCTCGAATGCCGGGCTCACGGAGGTGATGCGCCCGGAGCGGGCGACGACGGTGAAGATCACGTCGGGCGCGGTCTCGACGAGATGCCTGAAGCGGGCCTCACTGGCCTGCAGCCGTTCGCGGCTGGTCTCGAGTGCCTCGAGCATGGTGTTGACCTGCTTGGCGACTGTGGCCAGCTCGTCCCTGCCTTCCACCGGCACCCGGCCGGATGGGGAGCCGGACGCCGCGATCGATTCCAGTGCCGAGCCGAGGCTGGCAAGTGGTGCCAATACGCTGTGCTCAAGCAGTAGCAGGACCACCCCGGCGATCAGACAGGTAGCCAGAACGAGAGCCAGTAGGAGATTGCGCGTCGTCTCCATGCCGTGACGAAAGACCGTGCGAGGTTCTTCAACGCGAAGAATCACCGAAGGCTTGCCCGCGAGATCCCGGAGGACTGTGAGGCCGCACACGCGGTTGCGGTCCATTGGGACGACCACGGGGATGGTGGCGGACTCGAGGGCGGCATGATTGATGGCGTCGGGCGCCGCGAGAGGCTCAGAAAACCGTTGCGCCGAGATGCTCAAGCGGAGGCTCGTCCCCAGCCTTCTGATTCCCTCCGACGTCATGAACCGTCCCATGATCAAGGTGCCACGGCTCGGGCCTCTCGCTTCGGAGGTGAGGATCGCTCGTGCCGCGACTTCCATGACATCTCCCGGTAGCGTCACCAGCCCCGACCTCCGGGGATTCTCCATCGTCAGGCCAAAGGTCCGGCTGTCGGCCAGTGCCGCCACCAATTCCGGGGGCACTGGCTGAAGCGCGGTGCGTCCCCGATTCAGCCCGACCGCATGCCGAACCTCGCCGTTCGGTCGTACGAACACAATGGCGTCGAGATCGAGGTTGGCCACGGAGGCCAGCACGAGGTTGGTGTCGACAAACTCGGAGCTGTCCTCCACCATGAACCGGTAGGTGTCGTTCCATTGCGCCCAATCAGAGCAGAGTGTCTCGATCCCGTCGATCTCGCGCCGCAGCCCGGCGGCCGCACGTTCAACGTCCCGTGTGACCTCCCGTGCCTCGAGGTCGGCGAAACGGCTGTGCGTTATCGCCCGCAGGCTGCCGTACAGCGCCACGACCAGGGTGACAAACGCCAGGCCAGTCAGCGCGAGCACACGTCCCCTCAGGCTCATCGTCGCTCCCGTGATGGCGGACGGGGCACCACCGCTGCCATCACCTCGTACGATTATCACCCACGCCGGGACCAGTGGCTCGATCCACAGGCACCCACCGAACGGGTAACGATACTGGGCGTGATCGCACGCCTTCTCACGGCGACCTTTGCGCTCGTTAATCTCTCAGGTGAACTACCGGGTGCGGGCCGCGAGCCGCAAGGTCCGGTGCTTTCGGACAGGAGGAGTATGCTTGTGACAGGCGAGCCGTCGTGAGGAACCAGCCTCCGTCACCGATCCGAGGTGCCGAAACGCTCGATGCGTGCATCGGGATGTTTCCGGAGGCCGTTCTCATCCTTGCTCCGGATGGAACCCTGCGCCACGCCTCGGGGCTTGCAGGCGAGCTCCTGCACTGCGAGCCGGCCGAGCTCGCCGGCCGCTCATGGCTTGATCTTCTTCATCCTGATGAGCGTCAGTCGATGCGAGGTGCCATGCAGCGCTGTCTCGCTCACGATGGGATCTGCCGCGCTGAGCACCGCCTGGCCAGGAGCGACGGCGGCTATGTCTGGGTGGAGTCGCGCGGGCGGAGCATCAAAGGGGGCCCCCGTGGGCCAGATGGACTGATCGTGACCGTGCGCGACATCGAGGAGCGGCGGCAGGCGGAGATTGCTCTGCGCGGCAGTGAGGCGCGCTACCGGACGCTCTTCGATGGCGACTCGGATGCGATGTTCGTCATTGACCGAGAGTCTGGCCGACTGCTCGACGTCAACCGGGTGGCACAGGCGCTGTATGGCTACACGCGCGAGGAGATGCTGGCGCTCCGCAACTCCGACCTGTCGGCCGAGCCCGAGCAGACGAGGACGGCCACCGCGCAGGCATGGGTGTTCGTTCCGCTGCGGTGGCACCACAAGAAGGACGGGACGGTCTTTGCGGTCGAGATCACCGCCTCCAATTTCGACCTCGATGGTCGACCCGTGCAGGTCGCGGCGGTTCGCGATATTACCGAACGACGACGCATGGCGGGGGAGCTTGAGGCTAGTCGCGGGTACCTCCAGACGGTGCTGGACATGGTCAATGACGCAATCGCCGTGCATGACGCCAATTCAGGCCAGCTCCTCGACTGCAACTCCCGGTTGTGCGAGATGTTCGGCTACACACGTGACGAAGTTCTACAGGCTTCGATCGGAGAGCTGAGCCAGGGCGAGCCCCCGTACACCCAGGCGGAGGCAATGGAATGGCTGGGCAAGGTACGAGCCGAGGGTCCACAAACGTCCGAGTGGCTCGCTCGGCGCCGTGACGGCGAGCTTTTCTGGGCAGAGATGAGCGCCCGGTACACCGAAATCGGTGGCGCCGAGCGGTTCGTGGTGTCGGTACGCGATATCGGGGAACGCAAGCGAGGCGAGGGGGAACGGATCGAGAGGGAGCGGCGGCTGCTCGAGTCGCAGCGGCTCGAGAGCCTCGGTGTGTTGGCCGGCGGGCTCGCCCACGATTTCAATAACCTACTCATGGCCATCAGTGGAAGCCTGGACCTGGTGCGCATGCGATTGCCGCAGGACAGCTCGGCGGCGCGGCCAATCGCGCAGGCTAAGGCATCACTGAAGCGGGCCGCCGATCTCACCAAGCAGATGCTGGCCTACTCGGGCCGCGGTCGAGTTGTGATCGAGCCCTTGAGTGTGAGTCGGGTGGTCGAAAGCATGGGGGCGCTGCTGGCCTCGACGGTGACACCGCCGATGGACCTGAGGGTGCATCTTGATCCGGCGGTGCCGTCGGTGCAGGCGGACGCGGCACAAGTCCGTCAGGTTGTGCTCAACCTTGTCCTCAATGCCGTCGAGGCGTGTGCCGGGAGGTCCGGGAAGGTCGAGGTTGAGGTGAAGGCGCGGGACTGCGACGACGGCTACCTGGCGGCGAGCTGCCTTGCCGAGAAGCCGGCGCCGGGTCGGTTCGTGTCGCTGGCCGTATCCGACAACGGCTGTGGTATTGACGAGGCAACGCGGGCGCGGCTGTTCGAACCGTTCTTCTCGACCAAGCTGCTGGGGCGGGGGCTTGGTCTGCCGGCGGTCCAGGGGATCGTGCGAGCCCACCAGGGGGCCATCATCCTCGAGAGCGCGGTGGGCTGGGGTACCACCGTCACGATCCTGCTACCCGTGGCAGCATCATTGAAGGAGCCAACCGAAGCTGAGATTGGCAGGGTGGAGACCCCCGGCGTGAAGCGTTCCACGATCCTGGTGGTGGAGGATCAGCAGAGTGTGCGTGAGGTCATGGCCGAGATGCTTGAAGAGGCAGGATATCGAGCACTCATGGCTGCGGATGGCCAGGCAGCGGTGGCGGTCATGCGCGAGCATGGTCGTGAGATTGACTGTGTGCTGCTCGACCTCTCGCTGCCTGGTCTCGATGGCGTTGCCACCCTGGGGCTGATGCGGGAGCTGGTTCCCCACGTTCGGGTGCTGGTGGTGAGCGGGTCGTCAGGGGATGAGGTGAGCCGTCGGTTTTCCGGTCACTTGGTGGCAGGGGTACTGCAGAAGCCGTATGACTTCCAGACCCTTCTCGACGAGCTGCAGCGTATTCTGCAGACGTAACAGCTCGCGCAGGAGGCGGAAAGGGGGCCGGTGCCCGACATGTCCTTCGAAACGGAGTTCTTCCGCTCGTTGCTCGACGACTTCTACGACGGGGTGTACTTCGTCGACCGCAACCGAACCATCACCTACTGGAATGCCGCCGCCGCCCGCATTACGGGCTATGCAGCCGACGAGGCGGTCGGCATCTCGTGTGCTGACAATCTCTTGCAACATGTTGGTCGGGATGGGACGTTGCTGTGCCTGAACGGGTGCCCGGTTAGCGCCACGCTTGTCGACGGTGAGAAGCGCGAGGCTGATGTGTTCCTCCACCACCGCGACGGGCACCGGGTACCGGTGACGGTGCGGGTTGTGCCGATCCGGGACCCCGACGGGGTCATCATCGGCGCCGTCGAAGTGTTCTCGGACAGCTCCACGAAGATGGAGGCTCTCCAGCGCGTGCAGGAGCTGGAGCAGACTGCATTCCACGACGCTCTCACGGGTGTTGCCAACCGGGCTCTCACGGAGATTACTCTGCGGGCCCGCCACGACGAGCTGCGGCGCTACGGGTGGCCGTACGGTGTGCTGTTCGCCGACATCGACCACTTCAAGCAGGTCAACGACACCTACGGTCACGAGACTGGCGACCGGGTGCTGCAAATGGTGAGCCGCACAGTGCAGGGCGTCGTGCGCTCGTCGGATCTGGTGGGTCGTTGGGGCGGCGAGGAGCTCGTGGTCGTCGTGGTCAACATCGACGCGGAGAAGCTGCGGATTACTGGTGAACGACTGCTCCAGCTCGTTCGGGTATCGAGGCTTGACCTCGAGAGCGTGAGCGTGGCGGTGACCGTGTCGCTCGGGGCAGCGCTGGCGCGCCCTGGTGAGACGCCTGCCGACGTCGTCCGCCGCACCGATCAGCTCATGTACCGGAGCAAGCGCGACGGCCGCGACCGGCTCTCCAGCGACGCCGAGTAAGCGCGACCATGTGGCTGCCAGGTCGTCGTGTGGTCCCGCGTGGTCTGTGACTACTCCGGACCGTCCGTCAAGCCACCGTCCAACGCCCGTCTGATGGTCCGAGAGAGTGCCACGATGTCGAACGGCTTCTGCAGAAACTCGGCGCTGATCTCTGGCCCGAGGGTGCGCAACGCAGCGTCCTCGGTGTAGCCGGACATCACCACGACCTTGAGGCGTGGCCAGCGAGCCCGCAGGTCGTTTGCAAGGTCCGGGCCGGGGATGCCGGGGAGCACGAGGTCGGTCAGCAGGAGAGCGTACGGTGGTGCATCGGGGAGGGCAGCCGCTTCTTCTCCGCTGGCGGCGGCCGTCACGGCGTAGCCGAGCGAGCCTAGCGACTCCAGCAGGCCTTCGCGTGCCCCATCCTCATCCTCGACCAGGAGGAGGCGTTCCCCCCGGCCTGGAATCGGAGCCGCCTGTTGTGTGCGACCTTGAGCCAGTAGCGGCTGGTCGACGAGCCGTGGCAGGCTGAGGGTGAAGGTCGCGCCATTCCCTTCCTGGCTGACCACGGACACGTGGCCTCCGTGGGCTACTGCGATGCCGTGCACCACGGACAAACCCAGCCCGGTCCCCTTTCCAACGGGCTTGGTGGTGAAGAAGGGCTCAGACAGGTGCTCGCGGACGGGGTCCGGAATGCCGCAACCCGTGTCGGCCACCGAAAGCCAGATGGAATCGTCGTCGCTTCCGGTCGACAGGCGGATGGTCCCTCCTCCCGGCATGGCGTCGGAGGCGTTGACCACCAGGTTCATGATGACCTGGTCGCACTGCCCCCGATCCGCCAAGACCGGGAGCGTCGTGTCGGCCAGCTCGGTGACGATCGAGACATTCTCCCGCACAACTCTGCGCACGAGAGTCGTTGCTCCGCGGACGATGTCATTGAGGTCCACCGGCTCACGCGCTGCTGCTTCTCGACGGGAGAACAGCAGCAACTGCCGGGTCAACGACGCTCCGCGTCGAACGAGCTGATTGAGCTCCTCGATTGGCCTGTTTGTCCCCGCGACGCCACGGAGGCGTAGTCCGAGGATGGCGATCTGACTGAGGACAGCCTGCAGGACATTGTTGAAGTCATGCGCGATCCCGCCCGCCAGCCGGCCCACGGCTTCCATCTTCTGGGCTTGAGTGAGCTGCTGTTTCAGGGCTTCCTCAGCCGTGACATCGCGCTTCACGCCGACGAAGTTGACGATGGTGTCGTCTTCGTCGACGACCGGCGAGATGGTGGCCTCCTCCTGGTACAGGGAACCGTCCTTGCGTCTGTTGATGAGGTGGCCTGACCACACGCGCCTGTCGAGGAGCGTGGCCCACAGGTCCCGATAGAACGCGGCATCCTGTTTGCCGCTGTGCAGGATTCGGGGATTCTGCCCCAACACCTCGTCCTGTGCGTAGCCGGTAATCCGTTCGAAGGCCGGGTTTACGTACTGGATTGTGCCTTCGGGGTCGGTCACGACCACCGCCTCGGCGGCCTGGGCGACTGCCGTCGCAAGGCGGCGTCGCGCCTCCTCGGCCTGGGAGCGCTCGGTGACGTCCTCGACCGCACCCTCGTAGTACAGGATGCGCCCGCCTTCCCCGCGCACGGCGTGAGCGGTCTCGCGAGCCACGAGGATCGTGCCGTCCTTTCGTGCCCACCGCGACTCAAAGCCGCGCACGTCGCCGTAGCGTGCGAGCAGCTCCTTGAACTCCGTCCGGGGCGACTGCTCCCCGAAGCCGGCGACCTCGAGATTGCGCTTCTGCAGCTCGTCGAAGGACGCAAAGCCGAGCATGGAAATCAGCGCCGGGTTGGCAAGCAGAACAGACCCCTCGGGGGTTGTCCGGTAGATGCCGATCGGTGATTGCTCAAACAGACCGCGGTAGCGTTCCTCGCTCTCGCGCAGCGCCTCTTCCATCCGCACGCGGTCCGTGATGTCGGTGATGGTTCCGACGAAGCCAAGGATGCGGTCTGAGCCGTCCTTCACGGCGATGGACTGCCCGATCACCCAGACGACCGTGCCGTCAGGGCGCAAAAAACGGTAGTCCGCCTTCGAGCTGTGGCCGGTTCGGCTCGCCTCCTCCCAGCCCTTGGCAAGGTGTTCCAGGTCCTCCGGGTGCACCGCCTGCAGCCATCCATCCCCGAGCGCCCGCTCGGCCGGGAGACCGGAAATCTCGGTCCAACGGCGGTTGACGTAGGTGGTGGCACCCTGGGGGTCGGTCTGGAAGATCCCGACTGGCGAGACCTCGGCCAACAACTGAAAGCGCGCCTCGCTCTCGCGCAGCGCCTCCTCTGCGCGCAGCCGCTCGGAGACGTCTTGCCGCAGGGCGGCGTTGGCAGCCTCGAGCTGCACCATCTTGACCTCGAGCTTGCGGATGACTGCATCGCGGTGACCCTTGAGGAAGGAGATCTCGGACTCGACGGCTGGAGCCTCTTCCGGTAGACACGGGGCCTCCTCGCCCCCAACGCGGCGCAGCTCCAGGAGCTCGGTGACAATGCGGGCAAGCACCTCGGGCTCCTGGGGTTTCACCACGAAGCGATCTGCCCCGAGGGACAACGCGAACGCCTCGTCCTTGGACGTGGTGTAGGTTGCGGTGTAGACCATGAAGGGGATCGAGCGGAGCCTCGCATCGGCCCTCCACTCTCGGCACAGGGCGAAGCCGTCCATGTGAGGCATGAGGATGTCCGAGACCGTTAGGTCGGGCGGTGTCAGTCGGGCCATTGCCAGGGCCTCCACTCCGTCGCACGCGACCTCAACCTCGTGGCCCAGGCCTGTGAGCAACGCACGCAGGAGATAGCGGTTGTCGGCAATGTCGTCGACGACGAGGATCCTGCTCATTGGCCCACTCCTTCGCCATGCCCTGGTTCTGTCAGTTGTGGGCCGCTCGGGAGCTCGAGCGTGACCGTTGTACCCCGGCCGAGCTCGCTCACGACAGTGAGCTCCCCGCCGAGCTTCACGGCCAGCTTCTTGGAGATCGAGAGCCCCAGACCGGTTCCCTCGGAGCGGTGGCCGGAAGCGGTCTCGAGCTGCTGAAACGGCCGGAACAGCCTGGGCGTGTCCTCCGGCCGAATGCCTACCCCGGTGTCCGAGACCGCCACCAGGAGAGTGCCATTATGCAGAGAAACAAGTACTTGGATCTCGCCGCTGTCGGTGAACTTGATGGCATTGGACAGGAGGTTGAGGACGATCTGCTCGACTCGGCGACGATCGCTCTGGACCACACCGACACCTCTTGCGACTGCCGCGCCCAGTCTCAGACCCTTCTTCTCGGCCAGCGGGCGCACGAGCTCCATGGCGTGACTCACAGTCAGGCCGACGTCAAACGACTCGACCTCCAGCTCGATCTGCCCGGCCTCGATCTTGGAAAGGTCAAGGATATCGTTGATGAGCTGAAGTAGGTGGCTGGCACTGCTCTTGACCATGCCGAGCTGCCGCTCCTGCTCCTCGGTGAGGGGTCCACCAAAGCCCTGAAGCAGGATGCCGGTGAACCCGATGATCGAGTTGAGTGGCGTGCGCAGCTCGTG